>ENA-ORNY01000433-ORNY01000433.1-human-gut-metagenome-genome-assembly--contig:-NODE-433-length-28723-cov-5.018871_pt1 | contig 28723 bp, 31 predicted proteins | sample MGYA00242122_ERZ509036 | MGnify/ENA primary metagenome ERZ509036 (study PRJEB26280, sample SAMEA2338696) | human gut metagenome | biome: human gut; feature: human-associated habitat; material: faeces... | reverse complement strand
GTGCCTGCCGCTGACCGCCTTCTTCAGCCCGATCCGCACCACGCCGGTGCAAACCTTGCGGCGGCGGGAGAGGAACGCTTCATTGACGAAGCGGGTATAGGGCGTCAGACTGGTAGGCGGCAGCGCGATCTGAATGGGCATATACTCGCCGCTGCGCAGCAGGTAGAGCATTCTCATGTTCTTGCACGCCTTCCCCTTGTTGTTCCCATCGCTGCCGAACTGGTTGAGAACGCAGTCCGCACAGGTGCCGCCGGGCTCACCGTAGCCGGCCTTCCCATCGAAGGACTGGCACAGGGGCGGCTGGTCATCATCGTACTCGCTGCCCTCCGGCCAGTAGGCGTTGGAGTTGTGGCTGTAGAGAATGACACCCTCCAGATAGGGCGCATAGTCCGGCACATCCGGGTTTCCGGACGGGATCTCAAACTGCAGGTGCCCGCCGCCGGGGATCTTGATGCGGGTGAAGCTCAGGCGCAGGCCCTCCATATCATCCGCAAGATCTTCGCTGGTGAAGTCATCGCCGTCAAGGAGCTGCGGGATCTGGAATGTGGTCTTGGTCTCCATCATGGTATTGGTCTGTTCGTACATAATCGTATCCTCCTTAAAATTGTTCCGACCGCTCAGGCGGCCAGCAGTTCCGTTTGATTCATCTGCCGGAACAGGGCGGGCGACATCGTCATGACGCTGTACCCGATCTCCTCCAGCTTCGTTGCCCGGTCATAGCTCTCCACATCCTGACTGAAGCGGGTCACGGCATTGGCGAGTCCGTAGAGGGAGAAATCGCCGCCGGTGATCAGATGCTCCAGAACACCGTTGCTCTCGTCCTCCGTAATGCCGAAGCTGGAGGAAGCCAGCTTGACGATGGCGGGGAGCTTTTTGGTATCCAGCATGGCTGTGGTGCTCTCCCGCATGCGATTCACCGCCTGGGCGAATCTCGCCTCAGAGATGGCGGCCCGGACAGTGTCCTTGAGCTTCAGTACAAAGGCGTGATCGTCTGCCAGCAGCGTTTCATTGGAATAGATGGAAAAGTCTTCATCGCTGATCGCGGCACGGCCTACATGGTTACGGCGGGTCTTGGCGTCATTGATCACCATGCCGTTGGAGCATACCAGGCGGTAGATCAACGGCTGGATGGTAACGGAGCCCAGTCCTGTCTCACTGTTGGAGATGATGACGCCGGCCTGTACCACATCGCCGGGGACGACATCCGCCTGCAGACGGGGATTGACCACCTTGATATACATGAAATCGTCGGTGATCTGTGTGCTGACGAACCGTGCCTCCGGCAGCTCCCCAATGACGGGCAGCGTTACACTGGCAATGTCCAGATTGTCAATGCGGCGGTAGCGGTTGCTGAGAAACGCGCGGGCGCAGCCGTCTATGGTGCGGAGCGTCCGAAGCTCGTTTTTCTGGGAAAACCAGTAGTTGGCGTTATAGGCCAAAAGCTCCGGCGCGTCCGTGCGCATCAGCTCATAATACTTCTGCGGGATGCCAAGGTAGGTTCCCAGCTGGCGGTGTGCCGTCTGACGAATATCCAGAGGCGTGATCTTGTCCGTACCCTCCTCCGTGACGCGAAGCTGCGGCACGTCCGAGGCAACTGAGAGGGACAGGCTTCCGGTATTCACCAGATAGTCCTGCTTGGCCTTGCTCTGACGCAGCAGCTCCTGTGCCATCTCTTTGATGGTAAGTCCGGTTTTCATTCCTGCTTCACATCCTTTCTCTGCCGCTCACCAGGAAACGAGGATATCCGCGTCTCTTGCATCGGCAGCATAGCCTTCCGATTCCAGCACCTTGACCAGCTGCGGCCAGTAGACCTTTTCGGGAAAGTCCAGAAAGGTTTCCTTTGCCGGTTCCGCTTCGTTTTCCTTGGCCTGCACAAAAACCTCACCGTTTTCCTGCACGGTCAGGCTGCTGTGGCCCCTGGCGTTCAGATCGGTGACCAGTGCCTCCAATACGGCGCGGCCCCGTGTCTCAAACCAGATACGGGGATTCACCGGCTGCCGGTTGGGCGGCTGTGCGTCCGGTGAACCGGGCATCAGCGGAGAGAGCTTAACGAGAGAGCAGTCGAGATTTGCTTTTTGATCCAGCTTCACATCGGCGTAATCAAAATCCGGAATACCATAGACGCGGATACGGGCCGTGCCGCCCTCCACCGCAAAGCGGGAGGGCTTGTCCGCCAGCCACTCCCAACGGGCGTTGGGATATGCGGCGTGGAGCATGGCGGTGATCCGGTAGTTTACATGGCACAGCAGCGCGTCTGCCAGTTGACCGCCGCCATTTGCCGCCGCGGTCTGCTCGCGGAGCTGAGCCTCTTTTGCGCGGTAGGCACGGTTGTTGCGCCAGAGCGGAAGAGCCTGCGTCAAAAGCCACCACAGCAGCCAAAGGGCAAACACCGCCAGCAGCAGGGGGAGACGCATCCGTCCGCGGATGAGTGCGAGAATGGCGATCACGATACCGATGAGAAGCGAGATGCTGCTCCGAAGGGGAGATTCTTTTTTCATTTCAGTTGCCACCTTTCAAAAATAATCTGGAAAACAAAAAAAGAGGAACCGCATATGTGTCCAGAATCTCTTAAAACACATCACGCGGTTCCTCTTTTTCACTTCGCCGGAATACGCTTATTCCGGCAGGCGTTCCCGATCTCCGTCCACGACCTCCACAGGAGGCAGCGGCGGCTGGGCAGCGCCGGGGCTTTGCTTTCGTGCGGGTCTCTGCGCTGTACGGGGAGGCTTTGTCTGCCATCCCGTCAGGCTGAGCTTCAGCCGCTTGTCCTTTTCGCTTCCGCCGTTTCTGGTACAGTCCACCAGCTCCAAAAAGCCTTGGACCCAGATGCGGGAATCCTTGTGAATCTCCGCATCCGCCAGCGACAACGCAGCCGTTCCCCATGCCCAGACCTCAAAATACTGTCTGTGACCGGTATCCCTGCGCCCGATCCATTCGACCAGGCCGAAGGACACATAGGGGACTTGCCTGTGACTCATTTTCAGCTGAAGGTCATTGGTCACCCGACCGAAAACATGGACTTCTGCCATACAACTCCTTTCTGCCGCGAGGGCAATACTTATATATAAAAAGTGCCAGTAAAGCGGCAGATACCCAATAAGGGTACAGTCGTCCTACTGACACTTGCGTACAAACCTGACAGCGTGCACAGGTGGATCACTCCACACACGGATTTATGTCCATGTCCCTGATAAGGGAAATTGTGCAAAATTCATTTACAAGCGTATTGTACCACAGGATATAGCTTGTGTCAAGCAGGAAACACAATATATAGTATTTATTCGCGGCGTATTTTTATAGATGTTGTGGATCGGCCTATTCCTTTACGAACAGGCCTATGGGACAGATGTGGGTAAAACCGGGGTTGGAGATGTACCAGCAGCCGGGGCCCTCGGGCTTTTGGCTCATTTCCAAGGTAATCTCCCGCCATCCGTCCGGGAAGAGCGCACGAAAGGTCTCGCCGGCGTGGATACTGCGGCCATTGAGCAGCAAGCGGGGGTGTGGGTCGGTGTCCTCCGGAGAGGGCAGCCTGATTTGCCCAAGTCTTTCTCTGTTCATGATAGAACCTCCTCTGCTTAATAAATACAAAAAAGGAAGCTGTTTTTTGCAGCTAACAGAAAAAATGCAAAACATATTTGAAGGATTAGAGTAAAGTGCAATCAATAATTTACCAGAATGTAAAGTTGATGCGGTTTATATTTTAGCGTTCATTCAATAAAATTAAGTTGCAAGCCAATATTTCCCGGCGACATAATTTTATTAGATGGAGGAAAAATAAATGAAAAAAATGATGGTAATGCTGTTGGCATTGGCAATGTCTATCTCCTGCCTTGTCCTTCCGGCCGGTGCTGTGCAGGTTGAGGGGAATCCGTGTGATACGCATATGGCAGTTCAGCCGAGAGAATTTCTGCAGCTTAGTAAGACGCAAAGGGTTGTAAATAGTAAAAAATTGAATCTTGTTGCAGATATTACTGTAAAATATACGGTAAGGGGTGAAGCAGCAAATAGCAGTGGCTTTTATATTACGGGTATAGACAGCGCAAGTGCCAAAAAAGTGAGTGGATGGACGTCGGTTGAATCTAATGTGACGATTGGTGACATTGTCTATAGCAATAATCATCAAACTGCTGCAGTGTCAGTTACATATCGAGCAAGCATTGGTTCTGGATATGGAGAGTATACTGCGACCATCTTGATTGAAATGTAATGACTGCAAGAGGATGAAACGTAGCCATTTTGCAAGAATCATTTTTGCAGTAGTTATATTAGGAATATGGTATTATACTGTCAACGGTACGACTAAAACTGATTATGAAGAAAATGCTTTGCTAAAAGGAAACTCGCATTTGGAGAATGAAACCAGTGGAGTTGAGGAAAAAGGTACTGTGCAATATCAAGATTGCATTGTGCTGGATGCCGAGAAATGGCAAGGAAATTATTCTAAGACCTTTATTGTTACTGACAAGACTAAAGTACCAATTAGCACTCTAATCACTGTGTATTTTACCTACGAGAGTAATGATAACGGAGGATATTCTATTGTTAGTATTGACTCGGTAAAGGCGGAAAAGAATAGTGGATGGACTTATGTTGATAATGTAGCTACTGTAAATGGTGACATATTATATAGCAATCAAAGGAGTGAGGCGGTAATACCCATTACATACCAAGCGAGTATAGGAAGTGGATTGGAATCGCAAGAATGTCTGATTTTGCTTGATCTATCAAAAGAACATTGAAAAAATGAGGGTAAACAATTGTTTGCCCTCATTTTTATTGCTATATATCTACAAATATAGTAAACTACAAATATAGTTATCCACAAAAATACAAGGCTATAAAAGTAGGAGCGCAAGGACATGATTATTGCAGTAGCAAATCAAAAGGGCGGTGTCGGCAAAACAACCACGTCCCAGGCATTGGCTGCAGGACTGGCAGCGAAGGGGTACAGGGTTCTGGGGATTGACCTTGATCCGCAGGGAAATTTCTCTACGGCCTGCGGAGCAGAGAACTATAATGTCCAGACGATATATGAAGTTATGAAACGGGCTGCCAGCATCCAGGACGCCATTCAGCACACGAAGGGCGGCTATGACGTTGTACCGGCCAATATTATGCCAGGAGCTCTCACAGACCGGCAAGGAACACCGGCTGAAGGAGGCCATGGCGCCGGTGGCCGGTGACTATGATTTTATCGTGATTGACACACCGCCTTCCCTGGGTGTGCTGACGGTAAACGCCTTTACCTGTGCCACCGATATTCTGATTCCAACTACGGCCGGGATTTTTGCGACCGCCGGGATCTCCCAACTCAACGAGACCGTCACCAGCGTTCAGAAGTATTGCAATCCGGCTGTAAAGGTACGAGGCATTTTGTTTACGAGATTTAATCCGCGGGCAAATATCAGCCGGCAGATGAAGGAACTGGCAGAGCAGCTTGGCGAATACATTTCTGCGCCGATCTACAAAACATACATTCGATCTGCTGTAGTGGTGGAGGAGGCCTAGGCGAACAGCTAGGACATTTTTGATTATGCCAACAAGTCTACAGTGGCAGAAGACTATAAAGCATTTATTGACGAATTTTTGAAAGGGGTAAATGAATAATGGCAGAGAAAGCAAAGTTTGATCGGGAGGCTGCGTTTAAGTCTATCATCGGAGCAGGACGCCAGAGCGAGAATGTTGTTGTTACCGAAGAAAAAAATGCAAAGAAAAATAGTGACCGGGTGCAGCGGGCCTATTATCTAGATCGGGATCTGGATAAAGCGCTACGCCGGATGGCGCTGGAGGAAGGAAAGAATCTGACGGAATCGGTCAATGACGCTTTGCGAGTGGGATTGACAAAATATCTGTAAAAATACGAGAAAAATTGAAAAGGCAACCTACGATTGCCTTGATGTAAACCGCTTGCGGTTTACATGATAAGGTTTGATGAAATAGAATTGGGATGAAAAATATGGAATTAAAAGAAAAACTTGTTGCTTTGCGAAAAGAGAAAGGGCTAACACAATTAGCTGTTGCGGAGAAACTGGATGTTTCCAGACAAGCTATTTCACGGTGGGAATCTGGAATGGCGTTGCCATCTACAGATAATCTTAAATGCTTGGGGGCATTGTATGGGGTTCCAGTTGATTACCTAATTAACGAGGCAACCGAGAGACCTGTTTCGGAAGGCGATAATAAAGAAATTGAAGATCAACAGAGGCGGAAAAGGCTTTTAAGAGGAATAGTTGCCATTATTAGTGTAATCCTCATTGAGGCAGTATTTTTTTACATTGTAGTTTCTTTTAGAGAAAAGAAGACAGAAACTATACCAATTGAGGATCTGCAAATGGAGAAAGATGATAGCTATCCTTCAGAAAGCTTTTCAATGAAATGAATTGATAATTGTAGAAAGGGGGGGGATGAAATATATGAAATCCAAAAGATTATTATGTACTGTGTTAGCTTGTGTAGTGATGATTAGCTGTATTACCAACGTAGCAGCAATCCAGGAAGAAGTTGCAGACGATTTTGTCGAGTACAATACAGAATCAATTTTGACTACAAGAGCTATCGGTGAATTTGAGATGACGGTTTCTGCTAAAACAAAAGCAATTGCAGATAATAGTTTATCATTAGAGGCCGGGGACACAGTTCGGATCAATGCAAGTTACTCACCGGATGGAAGCGTTGATTTTGGTTTAGTTGATGAAGATGGATTTTTTCATTATATCAACGTGAAAAACGGAAGCATTGATAAGACCATCCGGATTAGCGAACGTGGAAAGTATAAATTCCAGGTCAGGAATAATTCTTCGGTAGCTGTGAAAGTCTGTGGGTTTGTGAGGTACTAATCGACTGCACAGAAAATTTATTTGGAAAATAGAAAAAATCAAATCGGAAAATCGGAAGAAGAGGTATTAATTATGAAAAAGAAGTTGATTAGTCTGCTACTTTCTTTTGTGATGTGCCTGTCATTTGGTGTTTCGGCAACTGCCATTGATTTGAACTTACGTAGTGCGACTGGTGCAGAAGTCAATGCGCTAAAACAGTCATTGACAAATGTATCTGAAACAGTTCTGGTAATTGATGGGAAGAACACTGTTCTTACTTCTGGTTACGATGAATTTGGGCGCTACGTTGCTGTTGCTGATAATGGAGAAGTTCAATCCGTCGCAGTAGCGATTGATGCAAATAACACTCAAGTTTCCCGCTATGAAAATGGAATGATAGCTACACATGATGTCATCAACAATGCCGTTGATATTCAGACACAGTCTATTGAACCAAGAATCACGATTTCTGGCAGTGACTTATATTGGGGGTATGCGTATTCTTCAAGTGATGCAGAAGAAATTGAAGAAGGATTGCTGTGGAATTTAGACTGCGGTTCTCCGCTTAATGACAATTTCTATGGATACGATGACAATGATATGACAGCTCGTACTTATGCTGAAGACTTTATGGATTATGTTAATACCATGGAAGCTAAACAGCGAGAAGCGCGGACTATTAATGCGAATGAGATAGACAATTTCCTCAGTTCTATTATTTCTATTTGCACAGATCCAACGCAAGTTTTGTCAGCAATCGCATCATCCAATGCTTCTGTGAGAGAAGCTGAGGATGCAATTCATGAAGCTTCGCAAGCTGCTAAACAAGCACTGTATTGTTATAGAAGATTCATTGCCATCGCAAGTCCGCTTTTCCCTAAAACGTAATGCGATTGCGCTATGAAAAATAAAAAGCTACTCGTGATGATTTGTGCTTTTGCTGCGGTAATCGGAGTATTTGCGCTTGTTAATGCCAAGGAGAAACCGATTGAGTATTCCCGTGAGGAATTAGCGGAATTGTTTGAGAAATACCCTGTATCTTTGTTATGCAAGGAATTCGATGAGAAGAAGGTAATTCTTTCAAATCCGAGTAGCAAAGAAGAATTGAATGCATTAATAGGCAGTCTCACACTTGAAGACCCGAAGTTGTTTGAATACGACGGGAAGAAAAGCACGATTTATAGCGGGACTACTGAAAATTGTGAATCCTTTGCATTCTTGGAAAATGATGAAGAAAAAGTGCTTGTTATTGAAAATACAGACAATAACGAAAACCGAGAACAATGGGCCCACATTTTTCATCTGAAGGAAAGAACAGTTGCTGAAAGCTTTTTCAAAAGTGATGTGAAAAATGATTTGCACATAAAACTCACTTTTGAGGGAGAAAAAGGATATATTGAATAGAACAAAACACGGCGAAGTTCGAAGAACTCCAAACTATTGAAAAAGGGATTAATATGAAAAAACGAATTTTTTCTTTGTTGCTTGCTATTACGGTCTGTTCTATGATGGGGGCAACTCCTGCAGTAGCTTACGGATTAGAAGAAACTGCAGAGAGAAGCGTCTCCCAGACGATAGAGTCAAAAAGCGAATATGAGATGGCAATAGAAGAAACGCAACGAATGGAAGCATGTGCTAAGGCTAATACTCAATCTGGAAACGACGGTAGCGTACATGCTAAAACCCCATTAGAGGAGTATAAGGAGGCATTCGATGTAAGAGCAGAAGTGGATACAGAAACGTTAAGTGGTATGGGGTATTCTTCTGCAGAGATCGATATTTTGCAAAAGTATAAAAATGGTGAGTGTACGTTTGAAGAAGCAGCCACAAGGGCGGCCGCAGTTTTAACTCCAAAGTTAGAGTGCACAACACATACTAAAGAAAGATATGTTGTAAAATATTCTTGGGAATGGGATAAGACTCCGGTTGGTTTGGGAGAAGATGGTTTCGCAATGGGACTTTATGGTATTGATGACCAGAGCGATGGATTTGTTACTAAACTAAATTCTTCTGCTGCTACGGTGACGTACTATTATACGGATAATACTGCATATAAAACTGAACATCCAGATAAAGATGTTTCTACGAATACTGTTTCGACTAAATTTGCTTCATATAAACTTAGCGATTTAGGTGACCGATGGGTATGGGCAAAAGAGGGAAACATTACCATGATTGTTACTCCAGCAGTCAGTGGAGGGAAAACTTTTGAAGCAGTTCGAGCAGCTGGAGAATATGGACATTCCAGTAAGAGGTCTGCACAGATTGATATTTCTGTATCGGTTAATGCATTTACTGGTGATATTACAGCAACCTTTTCTATTGCACAGTCATCTTCTGGCACGGTAACTCCATGTGGAAAGAAGCAGATGATTTTTTACAATGATGGCACCAAATTTGTGGAGGCCTAAAGAGCATGAGGGTCCAAGAATACTTATTGCTTATAGGGGTGTTCTTCGCATTTCCGCTGTGGTATGATCTATTCAAAGGAAGAACTGCATTAAAAGAGGTTTTTGAAAGCAAAGAGAAAGCTATAGAGCTTTTCCTGTTGTCGATAGTATCTGTTGATGTGGTTTTGCTTTTGATTAAGATATATCTGATGATAAAGCAGTTGCCTCTTTCAACAAAATATTAAGATAAATGTGACTGATGGAAAACTATCAGTCACATTTATCTTATTTGGTCCAAGATTTTATCCGCATCCCCGGTTTGCTTACTCATTGAATTCCTCCATTTCTGCGATATTTGGGCCTTCCGGTGCGGCAGGCTGACAGTCTATCTCCGATTCAGCCCAGCACGCTCCAAGCTCCTCCAGCCCCAGCAGTGCGCCACGGGGTATCCTCGCTTCCGGCAACTCGGCTCCGGGAGAGCTTTGAAGAAAGACGCGGTAGCTGCTGCCAATCAGAAATCTTTGACGCCGATCCAGCAGGAGGTCATGCGCAGTGCCGGATTCATCCATCAGCCGGATACGCTGGTGACCGCCCAGGGGTGCTCGCCTGATGGTGACACACACGCCCTCCACCGCTTCATAGGATCCCTGGCGAATCGCTTGAAACAGCAGAATACATCGAACGACCATACAGAATGCCAATAAGGTGCTGAGCGTCAGAAGCGTTGGATCGTGCAGGGCGATGCGGACGGTAAGCCCTATCAGGAAAATGACCGGCCCTGCGGCGGCAGATAAGAGCCACCGCCGCAGGATCGGAGCAGGCCAGTTTTCAAAACCATTCACGCGCAGGCCCTCTCAAAGATGATCTGCTTGCGGAGGTACAGGTTGGCAACCGCTGCTGTGACAGCCTGGCAGCATACGGCAGTCTGCATTTCTGATACGATGTTGTCACTGGTCGTTTCCTGATCGCCGTACAACAAATCAAGCATTTGCAGGTCGCTGGCGGTATCCGGGACGCCGCGTTCCGCGCATCGAACCAACTCCGCCGTGGATAGAGGTGTGTGGCCGCTGAGCGCCATGACGCACCGCTCCGGATCTGTGCGCCGGTCTCGCCGAAAGAGTGTCGCAGCCAGTGCGGGAGCGGTCCCGCTGCGCAGCAGTTTCAGAAAGGTCACCACCTTTAGGGGAAAACTGCTTGAAATGGGAACAACATAAAGCCCGCCGAGAAGGTCATAGAGCGCGTCAAAATCCGTCGTGCCGCTGCCCTTGGCAACAAGCCCCCGTGTTACGAGCCGGTCAAGGCAGTCTGAAAAGCTGCGCCGGGGGAAAAGCTCCATTCCGTTGGAGAGCTGTTCATAAAAGTCCTCTGCACGCTGCCGTTCTGTCAGCCGCCAGCACAGGGCCGTCCAAAGCGTCATCTCCTGCGGGTCCATTCCAAACTCATGGTGATCCATGAGGATGACCGGATAACGCCGCCCCTTATCGTGCCGGCAGCGGAAATGTCCCAATGCCGTATAAAGTGTTTTTTCTGCCATACGAATTTCCTCCTTATGCACTCTTGAGATCCTGTTCCGTGCAGGCGATGTAGAACTCCCGCACGAGCCGCTCCCGGCGCAGCTTTTCCGCCGCCCGTGAGATGCAGGCTCCGATGTAGTTTGGTTTCTTTTGATATAGCTTGGCGATATCCGCACAGCTGTAGCCTCTGACCCGCAGCTCCATCGCTTCGATCCCAAGCCGGGCGGTGCCGTGGTAGCGGTTCCTGAAATGGGAGAGCAGGGTGGAGGAGGAAACGTCAGAGATCAGATCCTCCGTATGAAAAGGGCTGACCGGCTCTGGCACCCCCATCTCGGTAAATGCGTCCAGAGATACCAGCGGCAGATTTTTTCGCGCGGATTGGATCTCCCGGCAGCGATCCAATAAATGATTCCGAATCACGACCTTGGCATAAGCGGGGAATGCCCCCATTTCCTTCCGGTAGGAGGCCGATGCGCGGCAAAGTGCGATACAGCCTTCCTGGTACAGATCATCATGACCCATGCCGTCCACCGTCTCATTGGTCTTGATGATGCGGCGAAGCACCTGTTCCACCAGTGCGAGGTGATCCTCCACTCTCTGGCGCTGGAGATCGTTCAGAGTGAATTTTACGTTCATAAGTTCCCTTCTTTCTAATGTTTGCTATGCTGCTTTGTCTGCGGCGGCGCGAAACCTGCGGCTGAGCGCAATGACCTCATCACAGCGCGCGGCGGAAAATTTAGCGATATGCGCATCCTCGGCGGGAAGCCCCATAGACAGCTGCAGCAGGCGGTAGGCTTCTTTTCGGCTCATGATGCCATTCTTCCAGAGACTGTCCAGGGCCACATGCGCATCGTGCCGCTTTTTCCGCAGGGCCTTATCCGCCAGCGTCCCCATGGGCAGCATCGTTTTCCGGTGTGCGGCCACATAGCAGTCACAGGCGGGATACCGTCCGCAGACATAGTATTTGGCATCCGGGTCTGGGGCCTTGTCACCGTAGACCACGCTGGCCGGACGAAGGTATGCCTTGGAACCGCAGACAGGGCAGGTGATGTTGATTCGTTTCATGCGAGATCTCCTTTCTATTTCTGGTGTTTTGAAGCGAGGGTCAAAGTGATGAAGCTGTGAGGTATTCCATCGGACACTGCTCGGAACTGCTCATTTCCCAGGTCAGGTATCTGGAAAAGAGGGATGAAAAGGCGTCCTCGCTGAGCGTTCCGATGCATTCTCCCGGATCGATCCGCTCTCCGGTTTCTTTCTCAAAATCCCGAATACTGACGAGCAGCGGCGTGCCATCCTGTCGGATCGTCGCGAGACAACCGGAGCAGTCAACCTTGCAGGGATGTGGGCACGGCCCACAGGGGACATAAATGGCGTTACGCCAGTTTCCTTTGCAGCTGAACAGCAGTTCATACAGGTTTCGTTTGATTTGATCCATGGGAGCCTCCTTAAAAATCCCTCGTAGTATTACGCGCCGCTCAAGGGGGGTATCGCCCCCTTAAAATTTGAACTTTTTGTAAAGAATAGAAAAAGCGGCCCGCATATAGCAGACCGCTTGACAGTTTCGAAAAAACTGTATATAATATAAACAAGATTATCATAATATGATTTATCATAAATGAATCGTAGATGCTGGAGGTGGCACAGGTGAACTTTATCGGACGAAAAGAAGAATTGAATACGCTGGAAAAGGAGTTTCGTCGGGATGGCGGCTTTGTTGTGATCTACGGTCGGCGCCGTATCGGAAAGACAACGCTGATCAAAGAATTCATCAAAGATAAGCAGGCATTTTATTTCCTTGCGACGGAGGAAGTGGAGTCCCAGAGCATGAAGCGTCTTGCTGGCGTGGTAGCCCGGGTCACTGGAAATTCCATGCTGCAGAGGGTCACCTTCACAGACTGGCTGGATCTGTTCCGTGAGATCGCTAACTACCGGCCGGGGGAAAAGAAGGTGCTGGTCATTGACGAGTTTCCGTATATGGTCAAGACGAACGCGGCTTTTCCGTCCATTCTGCAAAATGCCTGGGACGAGATCCTGAAGGACCGTAATGTTATGCTGATCCTCTGCGGGTCGCTGATCAGCATGATGCAGAAGCATGCCCTCTCTCACGATAGTCCGCTTTATGGCCGGCGCAGCGCACAGATCCGCTTGAAGCCGTTGTCTTTTACAGACCTCTATGCCGTGCAGGGGCAGCCGTTTTCCCAGGCGGTGGAGCAGTATTCCGTAACGGGTGGTGTTCCGAAATATCTGGAGTTTTTTGAACCAGGAGAAGACCTCTACCGTCAGATCCAAGAAGTTGTACTGTCCAAGAATGGTTTTCTCTATGAGGAACCAAACTTCCTGCTGAAAGACGAGGTACAGTCCGCCAACAGCTATTTCTCCATCATTCGCGCCATTGCGGACGGTAACCACAAGTTAGGGAAGATCGCCGGTGCCCTGGGTATGGAGACATCCTCGCTGACGCCCTATCTCTCCACGCTGATCGATCTGGACTTTCTGAAAAAGGCAACGCCGGTCACAGAGAAGAATCCAGAGAAGTCCAGAAAGGGTCTCTACTTCATTTCAGATAATTTCATCCGCTTCTGGTTCCGCTATGTCTATCCCTACAAAGGGGAGCTGGAACTGGACAATCAGCAGATCGTTCTGGACGAGTTGGAGAAGGACTTTATTCAGAAATTCGTTGCCTTCTCCTATGAGGACGTCTGCAAAGATATCTTTGCCTCCCTGTGCCGGAGCAAGGCGGTGGACTTCGTGCCCTCCCGCATCGGCTCTTACTGGCTCAACGACATCAACGGCGATACGGAGATCGATGTGATGGCGGTGGATCACCAGAAGAAGCAGGTATTCGCCGGGGAGTGCAAGTACCACAATAAGCCGGTGGATGCAACGGTCTATTATGAACTGGAGGAAAAGGTAAAAAAGTCCGCGGAGTTGCGCACGGCTTTTTCCGGGTATAAGGTGCTGTACGGTCTGTTTTCCAAAAGCGGGTTTACCCAACGGATGCTCGACCAAGCTGAGGGGCGGGATGATATTCTGCTGATTCAAGAAGACCACATTTTATAAATTGCCAAAGCGGCTGCGCCATGGTATTGGGCTGACATCTGAGCAGAGACGAAACGGTACCACCTCATGGGTGAAGAGACGTTAGGACACCCGCTTTCTCTTCGCGGAATGGTGGATAAAATTTCCATCATGACCTTCTCTCAGAATTTCCAATGGATCGTGACTTACTGCTGGCCGATGTCTGGATTCTGTTCCCTAATCTCGATTTTCTCGATAAAAGCTACCGCCAGTTCTCTGAGCAATGTGTTCATCTGCAAACGCTCTCTGGCTTTCTCCATCAGATCCTCCTGTTCCTTTGGCTGCTCCTGCTCAGCCAATTCTTCTCCAATCTGAACCAGCCGCAATTCCAATCGGCTTTTCTCTGCAAGAAAATTCTGGTTCAAATCCATGAACTGCCCTTCGCTCAATACGCCGGAAACCTTATCCAGATACAGGTTTTTTAACGTAAGACCCCACTTTTTCAGTTGGGTCGTCAAGACTTTCTGCTCATGCAGCAGCACATTCCGCTTGGTATTCTGGGGCTTTTCAAGCTCCAACTCCTCCAAGGTATAATAGCTCTGGACATAGTGCCACAGCCGCTCCAATACCAAGTCAATCAATCGATCCAGTCGGATGGAGTAACTGGTACAAAGCTTTTCCTCCCCGCTGTCAGCGTACAGCTTGCATCGGAGATAGTAGACGCGCTTTGCCACCCTTTCTCACATTGGACATCTTGCTCATGCTACTGCCGCAGTCCATGCACTTCACTAGTCCGGCTAAGGGATGAACGATTTATTCGTCTGCCATGCAAAGCACTGTACAAATTCGGCAAAATATAGTATACTATAGTTAATATTGTTGTCAATTACAACGATATATAGTAAAAAACAATTAAGAAAAAGGGGACTATCTTATGGCAGACATTCATGACTTATTTAAAAAGTTTGACAATGAGATTTCTTTGTCAACCGACAAACAGAATAATCTCCGTAAAGGACGAGATGCGCTGCGTAGTAAGATAAAAACATGGTTTACAGACCATGACAAACAACAGCCAACTTTTTGTTGGCAGGGATCATTTGCTATGAAGACAACTGTGAATCCAATTAACGGCAACGAATACGACCTAGATGATGGCGTGTATTTATCAGGTTACTCTGATATCAATCAAGATTCTTGGCCTTCACCTAGCACTGTTCATTCATGGATCAAATGTGCTGTTGATGGCCATACACAAAAATCCCCTGTAGACAAAGATACATGTGTTAGAGTTGTTTATGAGGCAGGGTATCATATCGATTATCCTATTTATATCATGCAAGATGATGTCGCTCATCTTGCGAACAAAACAAAAGGCTGGATTGTCAGCGATCCCAAAGCGTTTAAAGATTGGTTTATCAAAAAGGTTCAGGACAACGACGAACAGTTGCGTCGAGTTGTGAAGTACATGAAAGCTTGGAAAGAATATAAAGAAGTACCCCTCAAGGGAATTGAAATCACCATTCTTGCAGCAAACAATTTCGAAATCTACGAGGGACGCGACGAAAAAAGCTTAAGAGACACTCTTTCAAAAATTATATCCACTTTAAATGAGAACTTTACTTGTGTAAAACCTGTATCTCCGGGGGAAGATCTATTTGACGGGATTAGTGAAACAAAGAAAAACAAAATTCTTAATGGTCTAACTGAACTAAAGGAAGCCCTTGATAAGGCTATTGAAGAGGATGATCCTGCCATAGCGTCCGATTATATGATTGACATGTTCGGAGAACGTTTTCCTAAGGGTGAATCTCCGAAAAAAAGTGACGAAACTACCGCTTCTTTTATTCGAACAAGTTCTCCCGGAGTTCTGCGACATGATGGAAGATCTGCTTGATTTTAGAACTTTTAAAGAAACGTTAGGTACTAACGGATTTAGGGATATTAAGGTTTCCGAAAACTCCATTTGTTGTAAAGCCATAATATGCGAACATACTATTGGACTAAAAGGCGTTCTTCCCGAAACCTTCCCATATGAATTTCCTACCATATATATTGATGAACAGTCCTACGCTAATATTTCTCCGCTGCCTCATATTGGCTCTGATTTTGATATATGTACCTTTGATAAGTCAACGGTCATACCGAACTTTAAATCACCGACTCAATTACTTCTTGCCTCTTTTGTGAAAGCCCGAGAGATTATTCGCCAAGGTATTGCAAAAGAAAATATTGAGGATTTTGCAGACGAATTTTGTAGCTATTGGATTATTGACTGTGATTCAGCAGCAGAAAGCATATTAAACCTTCCTGATAAACCGACTATCATATGTGCATATTATTCCAGACAAACAAAAAAAGTCTATCTATCCAACAGGAAAAAAGAGTTGGATCGCTACCTTAGCAATATTGGTATCAAGAAGCGGTATCTCAATGATTATCATGACTGTCTCTATTTACCACTATGTATTAATATTTCTCCGCCATTTCCTAATACCAATTATGGAATGTATAAACTAATTCAATCGGACAAAACAGTCTCCTCTGCATATGATAAGTTTTTAAAGGCATGTTTACCCGGCAGTGTATTTATTGCCTTTTCTATGCTTTATTCCGGGCATAGATGTTTGCAACTTTTTGTTCATACAAATGTGTCATATTCAACAAATGGCTTCCGAAAAGGACGATTACCTATTGATTTAGCATTTTTGCGTGACACGAAAAAAAATGCACCGGTAAAGTTCCTTGTAGAAGACATGAGACAAGAACGATTGTTTACTCGAGGGGGAACAGGAATAATGGGCGCCGTAAGCAAGGTAGCGATTATTGGTTGCGGATCCGTGGGCAGTTATATTGTTGAAGCTCTTTCAGAATACGGAATATCATCCTTTATTTTCGTTGATAATGACAAACTATCGGCTGAAAATATAGCTAGACACTACTGTGGGTACGAATATATTGGTAAGAAAAAAGCAATTGCACTGAAAGAAAAGCTTTGTAAACATAACCCTAACATTGAATCTGAAATATATGCAGAAAATGGATTGTTGTTTATCCAAGATCATGCTGTAGAATTAAATTCTTGTGATTTAATTTTTGTAGCCACCGCCAATCTTCCTTTAGAGCACAAGATTGTATCTGAAGTATGCACAGGAATAATCACAAAACCTGTAATACTAACTTGGGTTGAACCACTTTTGGCTGCTGGACATGCTATATTACTTAACAAGCAACAGGACATCTTTAGTTCACTTTTTGATGAAGAATACACGTTTTCAGGACAGGTCATCACAAATGGTGGAAATTTTCAAAGAAAAGAATTCGGTTGCCAATCAACATATATTCCCTACGGTGCCTTTGATTTGAAACGCTTCATTTATGAATTTTTAAGTTATCTGCTTTTTAATAACATTTCTAAAGAAAAAAAGGGAAACTATCTGTTTACTTGGTGTGGTAATATTCCAGAAGTTCAGAAAGCTGGCGGCATTATTGCACCTAGGTGGTCCGATGCGTCATCTTACAGTAGCCACATAAAGAGGATAGACTGATGGAAAGCGTTTGTTTCAAAGACGGGACAATTCTCCACATAGAAGATATTGCTCTAGCTAAACTATTAAAATATGTCCAGCGTAACGGCTCGTCTAAAGAAGCAGGTGGTGTCCTCATTGGGAAACAGATTCAAGATCGAGAAGAATACTATTTATGCGATATTTCTGAACCTTCGAGAATGGACAAAAAAAGTAGATTTTCTTTTATGCGTAGTAAAATATCGGCGCAACGAATAGTTGATAAAAAGTGGCATGATTCCAATGGTATAGAGAACTATTTGGGCGAATGGCACTCTCATCCTGAAAATTGTCCTACTCCGTCATATACTGATCGAGAGCTAATCCAACAAGTAATAAAAGATGACACCAATGTATTCAAAAAAGTCTTTCTTATCATTGTTGGTAAAGACCAATCGTTGTATATTGGCATTGCAAATAGCGATGTATCAAATGAAATTTACACTTCTTTAATTTGGTGCTTTTTATGAAAAATTATGGCTTGTCTAATGATAAACGGAAAACTGTGCTTTTGATAATATTTGTTGTCAGTCTCATTGCAGGCACCTATTTATACCCATTGGTCAATAAATTTCTCGCATATATGTGTGAAGTTATTCCTTCACTAAAGGCTTTCTTAAAGGACTGGGAATATCTTGGACTTTTTTCCACCCAAATCACTGTCTTTGTAATCTTTAATTTCCTAACTTGGATATTTAATAATTATCTTTGGAAAATGCGGTTTTTCCAAAAGTTGTTAAAAGTTCCTGATTTGAATGGAAAATGGGAAGGCGGGTATGAATCTATTCGTGAAGTTGATGGAAAACCAATTCATACAATTGGAACGATGGTATTGTCTATAACGCAGACTTGGAATAAAATGACCTGCCAAAGTAATTTTTCTAAATCTGAATCATACAGCGATGTCATTTACTTGGACATAGACGGTCCACAAGGGGTTGTACTGAAATTTACATACACAAATAAGTCTCATGATATTACATGTAATCTGGCAGAGTTCTCCGGGTATAATGAACTCAGACTTTCTGGCAAAAATACACTTACTGGTACTTATTATACCAAACGAATTCCAAGCACTCGTGGTAATCTGTTGTTAATCAGAAGAAGCTCTACCGATGTTATCAATGAAACTACTGGTTAAAAAATAGCCTCAACTCCTACAAAAAATCTTATGTATGCCGAGAGAATGCCCACATTGGTGCATTCTCTCGGTATGATTTATTTATCTTTTAAATGCAAAACGCTGCGTACAGTGGAATGGACTTCGATCCATCCTTCTCCCCAAAATTCTTGAGCAATAGTCGAATGGAATAGGCTGAATTATAGCTATCCACGAATACATTGAGGCTGTGCGAGCGGACATGTTCCAGTCAGAAAATCCTCGTTGCTTTTTATTTTTCGTTACATATTACTAAAATGCTCGCAATGACTTGTGGAACAACGCAATGTTAGTGTCGGGAGTTCACGACCCCGTTTTGTCGGGAGCAACGAACCGCTTTTTGTCGGAAAACCGGAAGCCAATCGATAGAATTTCATAGTACCAACAACCCAGATTGGCAAATAAATATTATTCTTGCTGGTCAGCCATCGGCTCAACGGCCTTTACTTTGCCAGTCTGTACAGAAACTGTATCCAGTTTCTTCCCGCGGAAGCTCTCGCCCCGCAGCTTGAATACCGTAGCTTCATCAAAGATGCGGTCCAGCGCACACAGAAGTGTAGAGTCCTCATCAAAGTCCTCACGCCAGAGAGCCGGATTCTTGTTGCTGGTGAAAACCATGTTAAAATTGCCTTCCTTGTTGTAGCGACGGTCGATCAGGTCAAAGAACAGCCGCGTATTCTCTTTATCGAATTCGCAATGACCGATCTCATCAATGATCAAGCAGGATGGGCGAACTAAGCTCTTGAGGCAGGAATCCGTTTTCCCCACGCGTCTGGCGGCCGTAAAGCGGTCACGCAGCTCGGAAGCCTTAATGAAATAGGCCCGCATTCCATGCTGGCAGCAGGCATAGCCAAATGCCTGCGCCAAATGCGTTTTTCCTGTTCCAGGCGGTCCAATAAAGGCCAGATTGCGGTGCGAATAAACCGCACCCAAGGAGGGCAATGCCCGGATCCGGTCCAAGTCTCTGCTCTTTAGCAGAGAAAAATCAAAGTTTTCAAAGGTTTTCGGCGCCTTTTTCGGCAGTCGGCTCAGTTTGAGCAGTGTTTGGACGGTGGTCTGCTGTTTCTTCTCACTGATGTAGGAAAAGACAGTTTGTACCGCCTCAATGGCTTCTTCTGAGAGTTCCTGGTCATCAGCAAAAGTGGCGAATTCTTCGGTTGTGAAGTCCAGCTTCAGCACTGAGATCGCGGTCTTCATCTTTTCAAAAACGGTCTGTGTCATACTGGTTCCTCCCTGTCAAAATCAAATTTGGCAAAAGAGAGTTCGCCAGATGGCTTTGGAAGTTGGCGAATCCGCGTCATTACTGGAGCAGTCGGCAGTTCCTCAGGCTGCTCAAGTGCCTCGTACTGCCCTTCGCAGAAGCTGTCTCTGCGGCTCCAGGTCACATCATGGGTCGTCAAAAGAGAACTCAGGTCTGCAGAGTAAATGTAAAGTGTATCTCCGCTGCGCATGATCCGTGCTGTTGCACCCGGATAGCTATAAGGAACGCCAAACCGTCGGCCCTCGTAGTTTACGAACCCATCAAAAGAGATTTTTCGTTCCGGACAGAGATAAAAGCGTACCGCGTCCAATTCTGGAAGCGGCCGAAGCTGTTCGCCGCATGCCTCCATGTGGAGTTGCTGAGGCACACCGTCCACGGCACGATGGTAGGTTCCGTTCTGTGAATTGCACCATTCCAGTGCGTGCCAGTTTAGATCAGTAATGTTGTAAAAAACTCGGTCGGCGAGGAAATTCTCTTTCACGAACCGCACCAGCCGTTCTACTTTTCCCTTGGTAAACGGATGCCGCGGCTTGCAGAGTTTTGTTTCAAAACCAATGGTTTTCATGAAGGTCTCGTAATCCTTCTGCCATACAGGGTGTCCTTCCAAGTCACGATGGAGAATGACGCTTTTCATGTTGTCGGTAAGAATGAACCTGGGGATCCCCATGTATTGGAAGGCATGGATCATACCGATGAATAGATTTTCCTGCTTGGCATTGGGGAAAAACTCAATGTAACATTCTCCGCAGTGATGGCAGATCATGGCGAAGCAAGCCACTCGGAAAACCTGTTCGTTGTAATCCAGGACATCCGTGAAACCCCAGTCCATCTGGTAGTTTTCACCGGGATCGGTCGTATAGCGGCGCCCGCGGTTGCCCTGCGGTGCGATCTGCTGTCGCTTGGCGGGGATGAGATGCTTGTGAGAGGCGATGTATTCCTTTACGATTGTTGCGCCGCCGTCAAACCCGGCCTGACGCAGACGATCCCGTATGACCGAAGAGTTCTTGATACCCTGCCGGAGCAAACTGTCGATAATGCCGGTGTAGCCACTGAGCTTTGTGGCAGCGTGTTTTCTGCCTTTTGAACTGCGAGGCAGATCCTGAAATCCGTTTCGCTTGAGCCGCCGCAGTTTCCCTCGAGATACACCGCTCCGCCGCTCCAGTTCCGCCAGGTTGATACGATCCAAGGAAAAACCATCTCCCTGTTCGGCTTTCATTTCTTCAATGGCTTGTGCTATACTTGATGCAAAGCCATTACTGTATAACTCTTTCATTGCACATCCTTTCCACTGGGTTGTTGGCACTTTCCAGTTTACAAGGTTTGAAAGAGCTGTGGTAGTGGCTTTTCCTTTTCCGACTATTTTCGGCTGTGAACTCCCGACATCTGGCGGTTAGTTACGCCCGACGCGAATAGCAATTCTGACTATACTGTATTAAAAAGACAGATTCAGGAGGGCTATGACGTGGAAGAAATAAGCGTATTCATTGACGAATCGGGGGTAATTCAAAAGGGTGAATTGGATGCGCCGGATTTCTTCGTTATTGGCATGGTATTCACAAGCAACGAAAAGCTTGTAAAGAAAGTCTTTACAAAGCGCAGATTGAAGCAGCTAACCAAGGCAGAATTAGAAGAGTTACGACTTACAAAAGAAATAAAAGGGTCGCACATGAGTGGGGCAAGGAAGGCTCCAATTTATGAGGCGCTTGTTGAAAAATGTGCCGAAGAATTAGAATTGGGGATTGTCGTTCTCGATTTGAAAGCTGCTGAAAGCAGATTGAAGCAGTCATCATCCAGAGCTTTTAATTTCTTAATTGCACGGTATTTGTCTAAATACTACAAGAGCAGAAGTAAGTTTTATGGTGCAAAACAGCTTTCGCTTTTTGTGGATGAACGGAATGTCGCAACAGGTGCGAAGTTTACTCTGGGAGAATATTTGAATACAGAATATAATATTGAAGATCCAATTTGCGATGGAGAAATTGCGGTTCAGTATTTGGATTCAAAAAAGAGAAATCTAATACAGCTTGCAGATTTCCTTGCAAACACATTCTATCGTGCCTATAAAAAGAACGATCCGGCAGCCAAGGCAAATATCGAAGTGCTTCGACCACTTCTATGCAACCAAAAAGAGTTCTTTTTCCCACTTGCACATATTAGGCGTGTAGAGGAGCATACTATATAATGCCACTATACAAGTCCACGGTGCGTACCAGTTTGGCTTGGGAGAATTCCTGCGCCCGTGGCTTAGTGGCATTTACACAGAATAAAATATGAGTTTAAGAAGTTGACAAACATGAGAACTCATGTTAAAATCAAAGTACCAAAATAAGTCCTTGTAATCTGCAAGAGATTGTAAGCGTCATGTGTTGGCGTCAGACCAAGGCATTGTTAGAGAGACACCTCAGAGATGAGGTGTCTTTTGCTATATTTGTCAGCAGTTTCAGCCGATGATCCAAAACGGCCCGCCGGCGCCGGCACGTCTGCTGGCCTCGTTCAGAATGATGGACAAGTCCCACGCTTTTTGACTGCGTCGGTAGCTGGCGGGATCAGCCACAAGGATTTTCTCGTCCTGTACGCCCCGCAGCACGATGAAATGGCCGGACTTCGTGAAATGCCCTTTGGTCATCAGGGCCACGACCAGTTTTCCGTCTGCCAGGGCATCCAGAATGCGCTGCGGTTCCGAAGCGGTACACCCTTCAACGGAAAGCCCCCACGCCTGTGCTGCGCCGGGGATCAAAGTGTGGTAGGAGCCGCTTTTGCTGCACCAATAGCCATGCTCATAGGCCCACCGTGCCATTTGGACCGGGTCAACTGTCTCGCTGGTCAGCGAGGAAACCACAATAGCCATGGAAGTTGGCCCGCAGCCATACCCCCCAATATGGTCGGTGCCATAAGGCTGATTGGCATAGCGTTCATCCAATTGGTTGAAATAAACGACATCTGTTGCGCCATCGGTGAAGCGCACATTGCCAAGAGCCGTAATGGTGTTGGTAGAAGGAGCATATTGAAACAGACCATCACCAAGAAACAGGCTGAGGTTTTCGGCGTAATTCTCCGCCAACTCTTTTTGCTTGTCGGTCAGTGCGAAGATGGTGTCCGCAAAATAGGCTTCACCGTTATAGCGGATCGTGTAGATGTACCATATTTCTGTTGCGTCATCTGCGCCATCCTCTTCCGCAGGGATGGTACGTACCTCCCGTGTCCGACTGAAACTGTAAAGGTGCGTAAGACCCGCACGCAGGATCTGCTCCATGTCGGTGAGGGAGATGGAGACAAAGTCCAATTCTTTTGCCGCGCAGTATTGCGAGATGAAGTGGTTGGTGTTGTTGATAGGGTTCCCCTCATAGGGATTGATTATTTCATAGTGGTCCCCATCGGTCCCGGCAAAATCACTGGCGATGCGTTCCTTCACATTCTCAATACCTTCTCCGAGAATTTGGTTGATTGCAAAGGCGGCTTGGTTCATGTTTTCCGTAATAGCCGCATTGTCATTGAGAATCGGCTGTCCGGATGTTCCGGATGCTCCGCTGTCGGTCAGGCTTCCGAAGGCAAGCCCCGGCAGAAGCAAAATAAAAAGCAGCGGCAGCGCCAGTAACACCAGCGCGGCCGCCGCTATTTTCCCGATATGCTTTCGTGCGGACAATGCTGCCCCTATGGCAGCTCCATAGGGCCCGCCTGCCGCAGCGCCCTTTGCCGCGGCGGAAATGGCCTTGCCGGTCCGTACTGCCTGCATGGTATTGGATGCAACAGAAGCTGCCTCATCCAGTCCGGTATGGTTGTGTTCGCTCATGTTCGTATCCTTTCCAGTCTAAAGGTGGCGCCTGCATCGCTTGCGGCAGGCTTTTTTGTGTGGCAGATCGGAGCCTTCAAAAATCCACACTTCTCAATCCGAACAGTCTGTGGTAGAATACCCCTCGTGTGCGATAGGAGGGGAAGAATATTGTTTTATACGCAGGAAGAATCCGCTGTTTTAGGCGGCTTTCTCAGCAGTTACTTGAATCGTGACTCTGCATCAGACCATGTCCGAGATGCGTTTGCACGATTTCAAGTCGGATTGGAACTGGGCTGTTTGCAAAAATCAGAGCTGCAATGGGCCGAACAAATGCTGCTCACCCTAAAGCCGCTCTGGTGGGAAGAGTGGGAAGATCACCGTGCCTTGATGAGTGTGCTGCTCAAGACACAGGCGCTTCTGCGCGCCGATAAATGAGGTTTCCCGCAGACATGAAAAAAGCTCCTACTGCACGCAGGAGCCAGCATATAAGAATGACCCTTGACTGATTTCGTGTTTCGCAGTCAAGGGTCATTCTATGTAAGTCTTGGGCTCTACCATCACTGGTTACCTCCGATTTCTACAGATTTGAGGTTTACTGGTACATCGGACTCACCTTTCTTTCTGTGTTTATAAAATAGCAGATTTTCTGTTGGTTTGCAATCCGCAAATTGTACGAAATAGCCATAATTCAAACTGTGCATCCATCTGATTTTAGACGGATTGCCGTTAATTTGATTGACGATGCAGGACACGGTACAGTATAATAATAGTGTTGTGGGGTTTCAAACAGCCGCAGCCAGGCAGGAAGGCCTATGCAGCCGGCTGCCAATTTTGAATTTCCAATGTCAAAAGATATGCGTATGTTTTTGGTGCGGCGCTGCAAAGCGCCGCCATTTTTTTGCTGTTATCACGGTAAGTGAGCCAGTACACAAAGCAGTCTGCAAAATACTCCCGCTCGCTGGTAAGCGCATACGGACGGAGCAGGGCTGCTGCGGTTCCGGACTCCTCCTTATAAAAGCCTTCCGTCTGAGACGGGAAGCCCATCAGCTTATCCAGAAAGTGACCAAATTCGTGAACGGTAGCTTCTGCTGAGGATACAACGATTTGGCGATTTTCATAGTCCGTTACACCGATGCAATTCAGATTCCTTTGATCACTTATGCTTGCGAGATATTCGCAATCAATCATATACTGCCAGCCCTTTTCTGCAAATACCTGACGGATCGGCTCCGGGATCTTTTGAAGTTCCAGCAGATAGCTGTTCAGATGGACGCCCTCTTTATTGTTCAGAGGGATCGTCTTCAGAATGGGCGGCGGCGCAACGGTAAATTCCCTGGTCAAAAGAGCATAGAGAAGATCCGCAGCCTCGCCTCGGGTGATGATGTCTGTCCCCGCACAGGTGTCTTTGCATAAGCCAAAGCTCTTGGCAGCAAGGAGGACATTGTCCTGCGGAGACAGAGCCTCCTTATCCGGGTAGAGTTGAGAACTGTAAAAGGCAATGTCAAAGGCAGCAAAGCCACTTTCATAGATGGCATAGCGGCATAGCCGCGAATCTGGTGCTGCAATAGCCGTCAGATTCAGCCATCCATCTGCATAGCCTTGTTTGATACAGGCATCACCGCCATAGACGGCAGGATCCGAAAGGGCATCTTCTTTATCAAAGACCCGGCAGAGCATTGTCGCCCATTGGCGCACTGTAATGGGCGTATCCGGTGCATACCGACCATTTCCCGTACCGTAAGTAATACCCTGCCCGGCAAGGAAAGTGACGCTTTCATAAAACGGAGATGCCTCCGGCACATCAGAAAATCCGTCAGAGGCGGCAAAGGCGGAAATGGGCAGCAGCGTGCTGATGATCAGCGTCAAAAGAACGGCAGAAAATCCTTTTTTGTATTTCATAGTTCAACCCCTTATATTAAAATTGGGAAAGCACCCCGGATAGAGTGCTTTCCCTGAAAAGAATGGGATTTAGTAGCCAGTCTTGGGGAGTGTGGGTGTATTCCAGAGGCGGCGGATGATCGTCACCCAGCTTGCCGTTGCGGTCTGCCATGTGCCCTGATATTTACCGCCCACATCGGCGCGGTTGACCATCTGATAGCCATTGACCGCGTTTCCGTTCACCATCACGCTCAGCGTGGGATTAACAACGCTTTGGAAGCCGACAGGAACCTTGCCGAAGTCAAAATAGATGTCGGTCACCACTTCGCCGGCCTGCATGGGAATGGCGTTGAGGCTGAAGCTGTAGTTGTTGCTGGTGAGCAGGTTGCTCGCCAACACCTGATAGCTCGTGTTGCAGTTGGTTTTGTAGAGGATGCGGTAGTTGAGCCGCGCGCTGTAGGTGCCGGTGGTCAGCGTCGTGGGACGAGCCACATCATAGGGAATTTTATCGTGCCAGAAGAAGGATTCCAGCGGCACGTTGGAGGTGTTCGCCACCGTCAGATCGTAGCGCATGGACTGGCCCGCCATGACCTGCGCGTTGCCGCGCTTGGTGATGCTGACGCCGAGGCTGGAGGGCTTATCATAGGCAGAGAGCTTGATGATCTGACCGGGATATTCCAGTGTCACATCATGCACGGTGGGATCGAGCTGCCAATAGGCGGGCGCTGTGACCTCTCGGAGCTGATAGCGGGTCAGCGGCAGCGGCTTGCTGGCCGCAACGCCCCGGGCGTCCGTCGTGATGTAGTCCACCACCTTACCGCTGCGGGCATTGACGATCTCATAAACAGCGCCCTTGAGCGGAGTGCCTGCGGCGGTGCCGGTGACCTCGTTATACTCAGCGGCGTACTTATAAATCTGGATCTGGCCCGTAACAGCGGTATTTTCCCACTCGATCTCCACGGTCTTGCCCGGAGAGACATAGACGGTCTTATACTGCTTATCCAGCGTGTAGCCGGGGGCCGCTTCCAGTTCTCTCAGATAAAAGCGGCCGCTCAGCCCGCCAGGGATCTCGTCAATGTAGATGTAGCCCTCATCGTCCGAGGTGTACTCGCCGATGGGCTTCTTGTTCGCATCATAGAGGACAAACTTTACGCCATAGATCCCCTCGCCCGTGACGCTGTCGATTTTGTGGATGACGATGCCGCTGAGCTTTTTGTTGGTCACCTGCAGCGTCACATGCTTGCCGTCCTTGATCTCAAAATAGTGGGGCGTATCATCCAGCCGGAACGATTTGTTCGATGTGACCTCTTTTGCATAGTAACTACCATCCTCCAGAGCCACGAACACACGGCCATTTTTGTCCGTCGTAACGGTATCCACCAAGGCATCGTCCACCTTGCGGATCTCAAAGGTCGTATTGGGGATGCGCTCACTGTGGTTATCCTCGTTGACCTTGATAATCTCCACGCCGCCCACAGGATCATTGTAAAAGTGGAGCGTTTGGGTGTCATTAGGATTGATCACCACGGTCTGGGTGCGGGTGTTTTCATCGATAGTGTAGCCAGGGATCGTCTGTACCTCCGTGACCACCACGGTGCCGGAAATACCGGAAATGGTGATTTTACCCGCCTTATCCGTCCGGTACAGGCCGGTGGAGGACAACGTGCCGCCCTCGGCATCTACATAGGAACCGTCGGCATAGACAATCTTGAACTGTACGCCCTCCAGCGGCTCCTTTGTAACGGAGTCCTGCTTTACGATGATGAGATTGCCCTTTGGCTGATTGCGGAACTCCACCGTGACAACTTCATTGGACTTGACCTTGACTGTCTGAGGCGTATCATCCAACAAATAGCCGTCCTTTGCGCGAGTCTCCTTAATAATGAGTGTTGTGCCGGGAGCAATGTCCGTAATGGTGAAAGTACCTGCGCTGTCCGTCACATATTTGCCATTGGCGTTGCCGATGAGATTGCCATCGGAATCCGTGACAAGGAACTCCACGTCAGAGATGGGAGCGTTCGTCACAGCGTCCACCTTTTTCACCAAAATACCGCCCTTGGGCTGATTGCGGAACTCCAGCGTCATCACGGCATTGCGCTTGATCTTGATGCTCTGCGGGGTGTCGTCTAGGATGTAGCCATCCTTGGCACGCACCTCTTTAGCGATGACTGTCATGCCGGGAGTCAGGCCGTCAATGCGGATGGTGCCTGCGCTATCAGTCACATACTTTCCGTTGGCATTGCCGATCACGCTGCCGCCCGAATCGGTGATGAAGAACTCCACATCGGAAATGGGGGCGCCGGTCACAGCGTCCTTTTTGACAATGAGCAGAGAACCCATTTTATCGTTGCCGAAGGTCACGGTAATGACGTCCTGATCCTTGCCGGAGAGATAGATCGTCTCCGCAGCATCAGTGATGACGTACCCATCCGGAGCCGAGATCTCCTCGCAGACGTAAGTGCCTGCCTTGAGGCCGGTCACAACGATGGTTCCATTGCTCGAAGTGCGGTACTCGCCGATAACCGTGCCACCCGTACCGGAGGTGCCGCCAAGGTAGCGGATTCTAAACCATGCACCTTCCAGCGGCTGACCACTTTCGCTGTCCACCTTGCGGATGATGATGGCGGAAAGAGGCGTATTCTCAAAGGTCAACACCTTGCTCTCGCCACCGGAGATGAAGCATTCCTGCGTGGCAGCCTCCTTGATGGCGTACCCGGACGCCGGTTCCAATTCAGTTACTTTGTACCATCCATCCTTGATCTCAGGAAGAATGATTTTTCCGCTTGCGTCAGAAAAGTAAGTGCCGAGGTCATTGAGCTCGCCGGTGTCGGTATGGTTGCTACCATACCAGATCTGGAACTTAGCGCCCTTGATGGGATCGCCGGTGACACTGTCCACCTTGCGGATCTCCAAGCTGGGCTTGAGCGCGTTGAAGAAGGTGACGGTAGAGGTTTCGCCGGGCTTCAATGCCACTTCCTGCGGGATGGGGCAGAGAATGACATGGTTGGGAACATTGATCTCCGTTACTTTGAATGTGCCAACAGGAACAGAGTCGAGGAAAATCCGCCCATGGTTATCGGTCGTGGCGCTGGTAGAAAAGCTGCCGTCGATCTGCTCGATGCGGTAGGTCACGCCCTCGATGGGCTCTCCGTTGGCGATGTTCTTCTTGACAATTTCAAGACCGGGCTTTTCATAGTCAACGAAAGTGACCTCGGAGGTTATGCCGGGGCGCAGTGCCACGGTCTGTTCGGTATTGCTCACGATATAGGGTTCCGGCACAGATTCCTCACGCACAACATAGACACCGGCAGGAATGGCCGAGAGCGTTGCGGAACCGTCCGTCCCGGTCG
>ENA-ORNY01000432-ORNY01000432.1-human-gut-metagenome-genome-assembly--contig:-NODE-432-length-28752-cov-14.001673_pt1 | contig 28752 bp, 26 predicted proteins | sample MGYA00242122_ERZ509036 | MGnify/ENA primary metagenome ERZ509036 (study PRJEB26280, sample SAMEA2338696) | human gut metagenome | biome: human gut; feature: human-associated habitat; material: faeces... | reverse complement strand
CCGCAGCCGCGAGTACGGCGGCGCGGGACTGGGGCTTTCTCTGGTATGGGAGATCGCCGATCTCCACGGCGGCTCCGTTTGGGTGGAAAAAAGCTCGGACAAGGGCACGACCATCGCGGTGGAGCTGCCAACGCAACAATCAACGAAGCCCTAAAACCCTTTTATTCGTTTTTCGACGCTTCGCTTGCCGCCCTGCGGCGTTCCTCTCTGTATGGGGCAGTCAGCCTGTTTTTGAGGTCGGTGTTGTGGGTGCGGATGAAGATGGTGGGGCCTTTCTCGTCAAAAAAGAAAAATCCTGAAAAACGCTGTATTGCCAACGCTTTTCAGGATTCAGAAAACACTAAATATTTATTCCCACTCTATCGCATCCACGCTGACGAGGTACTCCTCGGAGAAGTCCAGATAGTCCTCGGCAAGGCGCATGGCATACATCTTGTAGTTTGGGTATTTATTTTGAAGGGCGGCGATGAGCATCTCGTATACGTCGTCGTCCTCGTAATCGTCGTCCTCCGAAAGCTTGGCCAGATAGGCCTGATCCACGGACATCATCTCGTCCACCAGTTCCTCCATAAGGCCTTCCTTGAGAAAATCGAAATCGCCCTCGTTCTTGAACTTATTGAGTATGTACGCTTTCATTTCATTAAGATCAACATCGTATGTCATGTATATATCTCCTTTACGTTGGTTTGTATTATTTGAGCTGGCCCAGCAGCTTTTCCAGCTCGTCCACGCTGTTGCCGAACTCCTTCAGCGCATTGCTTACTACCTCGGGCTTCTCCAGATCGACGCCTGCTATGCGCAGCTCCTTTATGGGGTAGTCGCTGCCGCCCGTGGTCAGGAAGCGGAGGTAATCCGAGGCGTCGCCGGTGGCGAGTATCCTCTCGGCGATGGCCACCGCGGCAGAATAACCCGTGGCGTACTGGTATACGTAGAAGGCGTTGTAAAAATGGGGTATGCGGGCCCACTCGATATCCTGAAGGTCATCAACCACCGCGCCGGCATAGTACAGCTCGTTGAGCCGCCTGTAAAGTGCGTTCATGCTGTCGGCAGTCAGGGGCTGGCCGGACTGGGCCATTGCATGAGTCTCCTTCTCGAATTCCGCGAACAGGGTCTGGCGGAAAAGGGTGGTGCGGAAGCCCTCAATAAAGTGGTTCAGCAGGTACGCCCTGCGCTTCTTGTCGGTCTCGTTGGATATGAGGTACTTCAGCAGCAGCACTTCGTTTACGGTGGAGGCCACCTCCGCCGCCATTATGGAATAATCGTGGTTGGCGAAAGCCTGGGCATGGTCGGACTTATATGAGTGCATGGCATGGCCCAGCTCATGGGCAAGGGTGAACACGTCGTCCAGCTCGTTGGTGAAGTTGAGCAGCACATAGGGGTGTACGCCGTAAACGCCGCAGGAGAATGCGCCGGTGGTCTTTCCCTTGTTCTCGTATACGTCTATCCAGCCCTCGCTGAAGGCCCTGTCAAGAAGCCCGCCGTATTCCTCGCCCAGAGGGGCAAGGGCCTTCTTTACTATGTCCTTTGCTTCCTCGAAGGTGAACTTCATGCCCGCGTCCTCTACCATAGGATTGTAGAGGTCGTACATATGCAGCTCCTCAAGGCCCAGCGCCTTCTTGCGGAGGGCTATATACCTGCCCATGGCGGGCAGCGCCTCATGCACCGCCTCAATAAGGCTGTCATACACCGCCACCGGCACGTCGTTGCCGTAAAGCTCGGCGGAAAGGGCGCTCTCGTGGCCCCTTACGTCAGCGAAGTAATTGTCGAACTTCACGCTGCCGCCGTACATGGCCGCAAAGGTGTTTATGTATCTTTTGAATTCCCCGAAGTATTTTTCAAAGGCTTCCCTGCGCACCCGGCGGTCGGCGCTCTCGCGGTACACGCCGAAGCTGCCGTGGGTGAGCTGCACTTCCTCGCCATTTTCGTCCCTTATGGTGGGAAAGGTCATATCCACGCTCTCCAGCATGGTAAAGCTGTTGTCCGGGGTCTGAGCCGCATCCGCCAGCATGGAGAGCATCTTTTCCTGTTCAGGGGAGAGCACATGCTTGCGCACGCGGATTATATCCGCTATTTGGTGGCGGTACAGCTCCAGCTCCGGGGCATGAAGGTAGGCCTGCAGGGTCTCTGTGGGGAGCGTAGCAAGCTCGGGGGTTATGTAGCTTGCGGCCGTGTTCAGCTGCACCAGCAGCATCATGGCCCGCTCGTTCATGGCCTGGTACTCCGGGTCGCCGTTGTCACCCGACTTGTTGAGTTCCGCATAAAGATACATGAGCATGGACTTGTAAACCAGGTCGTAAAAGCCATCCAGCGCCGCCTTTGCCCCAGCCGGGGTACCCATGGTGCCGGAGTACCTGCCCACCTCAGGGATCCTGGCCTGCAGCTCCACAAATGCCTTCTCCCAGTCCTCGTTGGTCTTGTATATCTGTGTAAGATCCCACATATACCTTTTGTCCATATCCTTACGTGCCTTGAGCTCAGCCGCCATATATTTGTCTCCTTTGCGCTTTAAATCTATTTTGCCATATTGCTTTAATTTTATTATACCATCAGTTGACAAGGACACACAAGGTTTCAGGAGCCAAACAGCACGGCATAACTGCGTCGTCCTCATTTGAAATACAACCAGTATTTCCGCACTCGTCCTCCTTGTTCTGCCATACTTTTTGGCTTCTAAAACTCAAAGACCCTAAAGAGCTTGTTTTGAGGGCGATCCAAGGCCGAGGAGCGCAGTACTACTGGATGTAATACAAGCGACGAGAACGCAGGAGCACCCCAAAACAAGCCTTTCGGGCTTGTGTGCTCTTATCAACTGATGGTATCATAAAAAATGACCGGCGCTCCGGTCATTTGTGAACTATTACTGCCCTATTATATCAAATTCCACATTGGGGAGCCGCCTTTGCAGCCGGGTCACTATTGTTTCGTGGTCCAATTTTATGGGGCTTGATCCCATGATTATCATGTCTATTCCGTTCTTTTCGGCGTATTCCACCAGCGCGTCGTCCACGTTGTCCGCCCGTAGGAGTATAAGCTCCGCCCCTGCCAGCTGCGCCGCAGTAAAGAGATACTCCACCGCATCCCCTTCGAAGGGGGTACCCATAAAATTACGACCGGTTTCCACGCAGTGTACCACGTGTATCTCGGCATCGGCGCTTCTTTCCATGCCCCGGGCGATAAGCTTATCGCAGGTCCTGGGCCCTGTTACGCATACCATTATGTTGTGTTTCATCTATCGTCCCGTTTCTCCAGCCGCAAAGCGAATGGCGTCAGCAAGCTTATCCGGTATATCCGGCCGCTCTTTGTTAAGTGCAAGCTGGACCGCTTCTTCAGGCGTTCCCGCTACGGAGAAAATATCCAAACAGGGAGCCGCCGTAAAGCCCTCATTCACGCATTCCCTCAGCTGCGCAATGAGGTCCGAATAGTATCCCTTTGTATTCAATATTACCACAGGCGCGGTTATATAACCAAGCTGGTTCAGCGTCAGCACCTCCATGAGCTCCTCCAGCGTGCCGTATCCGCCCGGGAGGGCTATAAAACCGTCGCTCAGTTCCTCCATCCTGGCCTTTCGTGTATGCATATCCGGCGTTACTATCAGCTGGCCGCAGAATGGGTACGCAACTCCGGGCCTGTTCAGCTTTTCCGGTATTACGCCGGTAATCCTGCCGCCGCCGTCATGTATGCCGCGGGCAGCCGCGCCCATAAGGCCGGTATTGCCGCCGCCAAAAACCAGGCCTATGCCCCGCTGTGCCATCACCTGACCCAGCGTATAGGCCGCGTTAAGAAACTCACTGTCTATATTTGAGCAGGAAGCACCGAAAACGCAAAGATTCTTCACGAAAATCACCCGCCCTTTCTCACATGTTGGCGGCTAATTATACCATTTGACGATTGATAAATAAATAGCTTTCCGTGAAAATTCACTTTTAATACATTTATTGCAGCAAAACAAATCAGTTTTGCCCTACACGTCTGTTTTCCTGTCCTTTTTCTCCTTTTGTACCAGCGCTACGGCAACGCTCATGTCGTCATTTATTTTTCCTTCTCCTGACGAAAGCGCTATAAGCTCCTCCGCCATCTTTTCGGGATCTTTACATTCGTAAAGCGCCGCGATACGCTCCGCCATGGATTCCCCAAGGGCGTCCGTCACGCCGTCGGTAGCCATTATTATCCTGTCCCCTTCAGACAGTTCCAGCTCCTGCCTGGCGGGAGCAGCCCCCTTTATTATGCCTATGGGCAGCGTCTCCGCCCTTAGCTCTATCACCTCGCCCCGGCGAAGTATATAGCTGGGCGGCGCGCCCAGCTTCAAAAACCGCCCCATGCCGCTCTCGCAGTCAAAGGTGAAGGCATCTATGGTTGCGTACATGTCGTATTCGCTCTTGTACATCAGCAGCCTGTTCACGCAGTCCAGCGCGTCCAGCTCATTCACCCCTATGCTCATCAGGTCCCCCGCAAGCCCGGCAGCCGTCTGGCTTTCACGGCGGGCTACCGGGCCGCTGCCCATGCCGTCCGATAGTATTACCAGCTTCCCCTTGCCGGTATCGCGGATGGCTATGCTGTCCCCTGCCTCCCGTACACCCTGCTTGGGCCTTACGGCAGTTCCGCAGAACAGCGTATACCGCCGCTCCCCCTCATCCGGTATGTTGACCATTGCCTCGCTCATGCAGCGGAGCTGCCTTCCCGCAAACAGCTCCAGCTCGCTTTCCGGGCTGGCCTCAAACAGACTGGACACCCTGTCCAATACCTCCGCCGTCTCCTTCACCCGGCTTTTAAGGCTGTCCAGCCGCCTTTCCGCCTCCTGCTCCTGCATTTCGAATAAGTCGGCTAACTGCTTGAGCTTTTTATTTGGTATCATAACATACAGTATGGCGGCTATCGTAGCTTCTATGCCATGGGTCAGCTCGCAGTCGCCAAAATATGCGCACACCAGGCACACGCCTAAGAAGCCGCAGCACACGCCCATCTTTTTGCCCTTGCGCAATGCCGAGGCGCTGAGCGCCCCTATGACCACCGCCCCCGCGAAGGCCACGCTTCCCCCGCCTATTGCAGCTCCGGCTCCCGCTACCGCAGCGCACGCTACGGCGTATATGCCAACGCTGCCGCTCAGTATGAGGGCAGTAAATGCCGCCAATATGCCGCCCAGGCTGACGCCCCGCATACAGTATGGCGCCGCCGCGGCACAGCAGGCCCCCGCCGTAAGGAACAGCGCAGTCATGTCCCGCTCGCCTATGCCCCTTCCCAAGTGGGCCCGGTTCAAGGCCACCGCCGCCCTGTAAAACACCGCGGAAAAGAAAAGGCTTGCGGAAAGCTGTCCCAGGCCCGTCATGGCGGCGTCAAGTGAATCTATATAAAATATGGGCGCTATGAGCACGCCGGCGGATATGAGCAGCACCGGCTTGTCCCTGCGCCTTTTTCTCATTGGCCCTCCCCATATCAGGCAAAGGGCGGCAAACACCAGACTGTGGGCAAGTCCCGCCCAGCGGTATGCGGCAGCGCTGCCTATCACCGCCCCCAGGAATGCCCGACTTCCCATACCTGTGAGCATTCCCGCGCATATGGCCGCAGGGCCAAGGGGCGCAAAGCTTCCGGTGCCGCAGGAGGAGAGCAGGGCGCACAGCAGTACCCATAGGATATCCGCGGCATTTATATCCACCCCCGCCGCGTATTCTTTTATCATCTGTGCAGGCCGCGCCATGCCCCCTTCACCTCCCTGCATGGATGGGTTATTTCACGCATATAATAACCGTTGGGCGTTGTACTATGCTGTCGGTTTTGGGGCGCGTAAAGTGTCGTAACAAAACAAGTTATGTTTTGCCCCGCCTTCCCTTGAATAAAGGGGGGTTGTATGGTAGAATTTCGGTATCTACAATAATATATACCGAAAAGGAGTATGTCCCGATGACAAACGTATACGATATACTGGCTGAACGTGGCTTTCTCAAGCAGTGCTCCCACCCCGAAGAGCTCCGCGAGCTCCTGGGCAGGGAAAAGGTAGCCTTTTATATCGGCTATGACCCTACTGCCGACAGCCTGCATATCGGTCACTATGTAGCACTTATGACAATGGCCCACATGCAGCGTGCAGGCCATCTCCCCATAGTCCTCCTGGGCGGCGGCACCGCCTGCATCGGCGACCCCTCCGGCAAGAGCGATATGCGCCGGATGATGACCACCGAGGAGATAGACCATAACGCCGCCTGCTTCCAGAAGCAGATGGCCCGCCTTATAGACTTCTCTGAGGGCAAGGCCATAATCGCCAACAACGCGGACTGGCTGCGCGGCCTCAACTTCCTCGATTTCATGCGGGATATAGGCACCCAATATTCCGTAAACCGCATGCTCACCTTCGAGTGCTACAAGCAGCGCATGGAAAAAGGCCTCACCTTCTTCGAGATGGGCTATATGCTGCTTCAGGGCTACGACTTTCTTGAGCTCAACCGCAAGTACGGCTGCGTGCTGCAGATGGGCGGCGACGACCAGTGGAGCAACATGCTGGGCGGCGTAGAGCTTATCCGCAAGAAGGAGCAGAAGCCCGCATACTGCCTCACCACCTCCCTCCTCACCACCAGCGAGGGCAAGAAGATGGGCAAAACCGAGAAGGGCGCCCTGTGGCTCGACCCCAACAAGACCAGCGTATACGATTTCTATCAGTACTGGCGCAATATAGACGACGCGGACGTGGAAAAGTGCCTGCGCCTGCTCACCTTCATACCCATGGACGAGATACGCTCTCTTTGCGCCGAGGGCGGCGCCGCGCTGAACAACGCCAAGAAGGTATTGGCATATACCCTTACCGCTCAGGTACACGGCGAGGAGGAGGCCGGCAAGGCCAGTCAGGCTGCGGAAGCGCTCTTCGGCGGCGGCGGCGACCTTTCCAATATCCCCACCATTGCCCTTACCCCCGCGGATATAGAGGCCACCGGCCTCCGCGTCACAGACCTGCTGGTAATGGGCAAGCTCGCCAAGAGCAAGTCCGATGCGCGCCGACTTATCGAGGCGGGCTCGGTGCTCATCGGCGACGAAAAAGTCACCGACGTTTACGCCACCGTAAACGAGGGGGATCTCTCCGAGGGCGTAGTAATAAAGAAGGGCAAGAAGGGCTTTGTCCGGGTAGTCAAGGCGTAATTTTAATTAATGAAGCCCTACAAAAGCGTAAAACAATGCTCAGAAGCTGAGTACACAGTAAACCGTTCAAGGTTCATAGGCCGCTGCTTCCCCGTGGATAGCGAGGAGGCAGCGCTTTGTCTGCTGGGCGATATAAGAAAAAAGCACTGGGACGCCACCCACAACTGCTTTGCCTACCGCATAGGCGAGAACGCCGCCGCAAGGTTCTCGGACGACGGCGAGCCGGGCGGCACGGCGGGCAAGCCCATAATGGACGTGCTGACCGGCAGGGAGCTAACTAACGTGCTCTGCGTCGTCACACGCTATTTCGGCGGCATACTGCTGGGGGCGGGGGGCCTCGTCAGGGCGTATTCCAAGTCCGCCGCGAACGCCGTGGCAAAGGCCGGCGTAGTAAGCTATCTGCCCGGCACCATACTGGATATACCTATGGACTATTCCCGCTACGGCACTCTGGAGGGCTTTATACGGGCCAATGCGGAGGTACGGAACGTTGCCTTCGCTCAAAACGTGGTGGTCACCGTAGCGGTGGAGGACACAAATCTCCTTAAATTTATGAAGGAAGTGACCGAACGGTCCGACGGCCGCTGCACCCCCGTGACAATCGGCACAGGCTATATGAAGAAAGAAGAAATATGAATTTTCGTCGGTAATACTGGCATATATGGGGATTGTATTATATAATTAGGGTGAGTGTGTATACTCACTCTTTTGTTATGAATTTTTACACGGGAGTTATTTACGGAATATGAAGCTTGAAATGCGCTGTCTGAAATTTCAAAAGCTGCTTACGGCGGTGTTATGCCTTATGCTGCTTACCATATTCAGCCCGGCCTACGCGGCGGAGGTCTCCGCCTCCGTGCTGCCCGTCTCCATGATATCCGCGGGCGACGGCACCATAACCATTACCCTGAAAAACACAAACGAGCCGGCGGAGGACGGCTCCGGCACGGCCATAACGGATATATCCATAACCCCCTCCATACCCGACGTATACTTTGACACGGCGGGCGCGTCCATAGCCCCCGGCGAAAGCAAGTCCTTCTCCGCCGCCTGCTATTTTTCCGAGGAGATGCTAAACACCTCCCTCTCCTTCACCGTAAGCTACACCGAGGGGACGAGAGCCCGCAGCAAGGACGTATCGGTCAAGGTTCTCACCGCCAAGACCTCCTCCGTCACCCTTACCCGTTCCGCCAGCACAAAGCAGGCGTCGCCGGGGGAGGAGATAACCCTTACCTACAGGATATCCAATACCGGCGATGCACCCATCACCGTCACCTCCCTGGTGGATAGGGAGATAGGCGGCAAGGACTCCATGTTGAAGGAAAAGCAGACGGTAGAGGCCGGTGCCTCCGCCGAGGTGCAGTATGTATACAAGATGGGCAAAAGCACCGTGACCTCCGAGCCGAAGGTCACATACAAGGATACCGTCACCAAGGAAGAGGGAACCGCCTCAGCCGCAGCCATAACCCTTGGCATGGTAAATTCCAGGATATCCGTCGAGGTGATACAGGGTGAGGCTACCGCCGCGGGCGTCACCTTCACCCTCAACCTTACCAACAACGGCAACCAGAAGATAAGCGACATAAAGATAACCGACGATCAGGGCAACCGCGTCAATGGGGATTCCTTCGCCCTCGCCATAGGAGAGAACCGCCAGCTCACCTATAACGTGGTCACCGAGGAGGAGCGCTACGTCACCTTCAGCATAACCGGCGTTACCACCTCCGGCGACAAGTACGAGGACAAGACCAAGAGCTACGTGGTGCGCAAGTATATCGACCCCGACCTTCTTGGCATACAGTTCACCGCCGCCGTGACGGAGACGCTGAACTCCGCCGGCTCCATAGGCGTGCGCTTCGATATAAACAATACCGGAACCATGACCATGACGAATCTCGTAATATCCATGGAGGAAGCCTATACCGACGAGAACGGCACGGAACAGACCAAGCTCAACGAAATATACCGTACCGACGTGGTGCCTACCGGCAGCTTTGAAACTACCCAGACCGTATACGTGGGCGAACCTCGTGACCTTACCTTTGCAGTACAGATGAACGACCCCGCGGGCAACCCATACACCTATACCGCCCATATCAAGGCGGAGGTGCTGGGCGTACGCAACGTGCAGGAGACCGACGACGCCCAGCAGTCCGCAATAAGCACCCTTGGGGCAAAGGTAGGGGACTCCATAAGCAAGGCCCTCACCATAGCGCTCATAGTGCTTGCGGTGCTGACTGTCATATCCGTGATCGCCATGGCAGTGTTGACCTCCCTCGAAAAGAAGCAGCGCCGCGAGGCCGCCCGCCGCCGCGCCGCCCGTGAGCGGCAGATGCGCCGGGAGCAGAGGAACAGAGACAGCTTGAGCTGAAACCAAAAACGCAAAAAAAGAGCTTCGATCAGACCGAAGCTCTTTTTTTGATCCTCAGTTATCAATGGCATCGTATATCAAGACGCCGTTCATATACATAATCAGTGTGTTTTCTTTATTCTGATCGTTTAGCAGGTTGACATATACGATAGTATCTACAAAACCGCTGTCCTTTACCAATTTATATACAGCTTCAGAAAAACTTTGCATTCCCTTTTTCATCTCTCGCCATTCCGTGAACTTTTCTTGGCTATTTGCCAGAATAGCCTCCAGCGCTATTCCGCTCTCCGCAACATTGACGCTTATGCTTGTTTCGTCTCCTTTGACATCCACATATTCAAAATTCCCTGCGATCTTGTCATATAAAATCTGTTTAACATCCTCTATGCTTACCTTGGCTACCTCCACTGGAGCAAGGCTGACGTCGGGTATATTATTTGGCGTTGCTGTCGGCTCCGGCGTTTGCGTTTCCTCCGGCATTGCGGCCTTTTCGGCGGAGCTTATGGCTTCGTAAACTGCCGCCGCATGTTTTTCTCTTGCCTTATCGTTTTCTGTTTCGATGGACGCGCATAGCACCATCAGCACAAGTGACGCGGCAAGGCATATCAGGGGTAATTTTTTAGGCTGCTTTCGTATCCATTGAATTATTAGCCAGGCAGCACATACAGCCGACCCCAACATTCCTATAATTCCAAAAAAAGTAGTCATTTTTTCTTCTCCTTGCAGATATGCTACTTGAACTATATCTCATTTGTAATGTCGTGTCAATACTCATGTATGCTATATAGTTTTCAGCTGAGTCATATAATATAATCAAGAGGTGTAGTATTTTGGACACAAAAGCACGCATAACCGAGCTTATGATACGTCATGGATGGAGTGAATACCGGCTTGCAAAGGAATCCGGCCTTTCTCAATCCACCATTTCCAATATGTTCAGCCGAAATACCATGCCCAGCATATCTACCCTGGAGGTGATATGCGACGCCTTCGGCCTCACCCTCGCCCAGTTCTTTTCGGAGGGCGAGCAGGCGGAGCTCACCGATGAACAGCGTCTTCTCTTTTCCAAGTGGCGCACGCTCACGGCGGAGCAAAAGGAGCTGCTGCTAAAGCTCATGGATAATTTAAAATAAAAAAAGGGGGCCATACCCCCTTTTTTATTTTCCGTACTCCCCTGCCACGCCTTCCATTATGACGGTGAGGGTGTCGTCGCTTTCGCCCTCGCCGTATTCCAGCAGCAGCTTGGCGGCGGATATTCTGTCTGAATCCTTGCCTCCGTTGGCGCATATGTCCCGGAGACAATTCAGTGCTTCGTTCCTGTCCTTCTGTGAAGTATCCTGCTTTTTATCTTCTCCCATATTGGCTCCTTTCCGTGATATTTGTTAATTTTTCTGGTATGCGTTGAAGCGCGCTCCGTTTTTGTGTTATCCTGAATTGTAAATCAGTATCATCGAGGAGACGTACACATGCGTAAAGCCCTTTTCGCAATAATATCCCCCGTCCTCGCAGCGGCCCTGCTTTTTTCCGCCTGCGCAAAGCCGGCGGAACAGCCTGTAATAGACGTTACCGCCACGGAAGCCCCCACACCGGAGGAAACCGCCGCCATTTGCGGCGACGGCTATACCGTGGAAGTAAAGACCGTATACTACCCCGAGGGTTCGGATAAGGATACGGCAAAGTTTATGCTGGCATTACAGCTCCCGGTGTTCGAAAACACCGCCATGAATGAGGCCATAGCCGAATACGAGGACGAGCTGAACACCAGGATAACCTCCGAACAGCTGCCGCTATCTGAGCGGACGGACAGCTTTATACCCAATACGAAAGTCGAGCTTTCGGTATTCAGGGCGGAGCTTCCTCAAGGAGAATATACGAACATTATGTTTACCGAGACCGTGTCCTTCCTTGAGGACGGCGAATCCGAGCACGCCCGCCATCTTATCGTCATGGACTCCGACGGCAATGAGCAGAGCCTTGCCTCCGTATCCGGCCTTTACTCCCCGGAGGATACCGTAGCCCAGCAGATATGGAACATAATTGCTGACGACGGAAGCTATTACAGCGACCTTACCCAGGAGGACATAGAGGAGCACCTGGACCTGTACAACGGCTTTTCCGTGGGGGACGAGGGCTATACCGTATACCTTCCTGCCGGCGCTGTAGCCGACGAATCCATGGGGGAGCAGGAATTCAGCTTTGGCAAGAGCGCCCTTTACCCGGGTTTTGTAGGCGACGTCATAACCGCCGATGAGTATACCCAGATACTGCCCATGCTCAACGCCGCAGCCGCAGCCTGCGGCCCCGACTTCACCAGCCTCAGCTCCGTACCGATAGGAGATCAGAGTGTGGCTTATTGCAGGGAATACTGGCTTCAGGGCCGGGATTCCCGCACCGTCACCCAGGAGGAATACCTCTCCGCATATAAGTTCCCCCTCTCATCATCTCTGCCGCCAGAGGAAGGCCCCGGTGTGGAGCTTAAGGATGACGGCACCGTGGAGCTCTCCCGCGTCACCCCCTTCTATGGCTTCCAGCCTGAGGACGCCATGCTCAAGGAGGACGGCACGCTCACCGTAACCGGCGTGCTTATGAGCGGCGCTCCCGGCACAGCCGACGCCGCGGCCGCCGCCTCTGCCGCCGCAAGCTTTATGAAGGCAGGCGATGAATACTGCCTTAACTCCTTTGACATAATGTAACACAGTTCCGAAGAAGCGGCTGAAAGCCGCTTCTTTTTTCTTTACAGGTCGTCCGCGTCCTGCACCGGCTGCATATCCTCCTCGTCATCGTAGGTGCCGGTGTAGCTGCCCATCACGTCGGAGGGTATCCTGCGCTTTCCCTGGCTCCTCAGGGTATGGGTGAGGTTCTCCATGTCCTTTTTCTTCTTCAATCCCTGCGCCTCCTTTTATGCTTTTTGCCTATTATGCCGCGCCCCGCCCCTTCTTAGCCGCAAATTCCTGCTCTATGGGGCCGGTGCCTTCTTCCTCGCCATAAGTCTGCTCCCGCTCCTTTTCCTTCTCCCCGGCGGCCTTCTTTTCCGCCTCCTCCAGCTTTTTCGTCATAAGCTCCTGAACCTGCTCCTTTCCGTCGAATACCATCATCTCGAGGGCCACGTCGGCGGTTATCATGCCGCACTTGAGCATGCTGAGCATGAGCTCGTTGTGGGCGGTAACGGAGAAGCGGTTCTCCCGCTGTACCTTTACGGATACGGTAAATTCGAGGGGTATATCGTTGCCGAGGGCGGTCTTTTTCATGAGCTTATTGGAAAGCAATGTATCTATGCGGTTCTTCAGGTGTACCTTTCTCGGGAATATGCAGTACTCCCTCTCCACCTCTATCTCCAGGCGCACTGCCTGCTCGAATGCGTCGTGTATGGCCTTGGCCGCCATGCGGCTCCGCTTGCTGCTCATCTCCTGCAGCGCGGCTATGGCGGAGGCCGCAGTTACGCCCCCGGTTGCCATGCCCCGGGAGAAGTCGTTTGCGCCGGACTCCTCCTTTATGCCGTTTCGCATGGAGCGGATATAATCCAGTATGTAGCCGGGCAGGGGGGCAGTGGAGAACCATGTGACGCCGTTGAGGTTTTCGCCCCGGTGTACCTCCTTTGACCAATCCCTGAGGTCGTCTATGTCGAAGCCGGAGGCGCCGGTGACCAGCAGCTTGTTATGGCTTGCCATCAGGGCGTTTTTCAGCACTATCTGGTCCAGCTTATCCGAATAAAGCTGCTGGTTTTCGAACATGTCCACAAGGCCGAAACCGAGGCAGCTGCCCCTCCTGGGATAGAGAGCGGTCACCACGAAGGGATATTCCCCGTGGGCATAATAGCCCTCCGGGCGCTGCCTTGCGCTGTCCTCCAGCAGTACGCCGCCGGCCAGCTTCAGCATCCTTACGGAATACCTGTCGGTATCCGGGTCGTATTCCCTGAGCCAGCATTCGATAAGCATTATGCTGTCCTCGTCGGATACGGTCAGCAGGCTGTCCCGGACGGGTTTTAGCAGCAGCCCGTCCGCCTCCATCTCCCGCTCCTTATCCGGATAATGCTGCCTGAACCAGGCACGGGGGTAGGGCACGAACTTGAACACCGCCCTGCCGTCCCCGATGTCGGGGCAGAGAGGGTCGAACATTATGCTCCGGGGATCCACCTCCCGAATGAACGCTCCGCCCATACCGCAGTTAAGCCTCTTGTCAAAGCCTGCCTCCTGCACCATGTACCCGCCCACGAGCAGGTCGTGGGACAGCTTGGCATACTCTCTGGCATACCCGGCGCGGATGTGGTTTTCCCGTATGGCGCCGGTAAGCATCTCAGCTATCTCGCCGTACTCCGGGCTGTCCGCGGTGATTATGGCCTGAGGGTACTGGTCCACAAGGTCTGCCCTGATGTTTTCTATGGTTGACTGGATTATGGGGGTGACGGGCCGTGGCTCCCCGGGGTCTGCCTCCGGCACGTCGTGCCAGTGGTCGCCCCGGTACATGCGTTCGCACTTTTCCAGCCGCTCCCACTCCCTGCCGTAGGCGTTCCTGTACTCCTCAAACAGGTCGTATATGGCCTGCACGTTGATGTTTTCCTGTATGGTCTGCATATAATATCTCCTTTTTACTTATTCATTCCTCACTTTGCAAGAAAGCCCCCTTTTCCCTCCGGCTCCTCGCTGAAGGGATCGTAGGCAGGGCTGCTCCTCCTCCTGGGCTCCGCCGATACCGCCGGCCGGGACATCAGCGCGTAGCGCAGGGATTCCGGCGCGTGGTCCTCCCCCTGGGCCGCGTCCTCCCGGTCGTGCTCGTCGAATATCAGTCCCGGCAGCGTGCGTATCAGGTTCTCGCAGCAGGAGAATATCTTCAGCCGCGGCTCGCCGTCCGGGGCGTCCGCAAGGTAGCTGCGCACCCGCTGCCAGCCCGCAATGCGGGAATTGTCCGCGGGGGTCAGCGGCACCCCTGAGAGTGAAAAAAGCTCCGCTATGCTCTCCCCCTCGAAGCCGCCGTTGGCCTTCAGCACCGCCCCCCGCTTCTGCCACATATCCGGCGACGCAACGGTGTAGGCTATATCCTCCCCCTCCGATTCCCTGCGTATCCGCTCCGCCACCTGATCGGCCCTTGTGTAGCGCAGGTACAGCTCACGGTAGGTATACACCCGGCCCTCCCCGTCCACCGCATGCCACAGCACGGCGCAGGGGTCGTTGTAGCCCCAGTCTATGGATCGGAACCTGCGCCACCAGCTTGGCAGCTCAAAGGGCTCTATAACGTGCTTTGTCCGGGAGAATTCCCGGAAAAACTGCCCCGCCAGCACGTCCCAATCCCCGTCGAGGTAAGCCCGGCGCAGCTCCTCCGGCAGGTTTTCAAGCTGCCTGAGGTATTCCGGGTCGGCGGTTATGAGAGCCGGGTTATCGTATATCCTTGCGGGTATGAACCTGTAGTCCGACTCCCGCTCGCCCCGCCTGTACGTCCTGTCTATGAACAGCCGCTTTACCCAGCCGTGGCCAATGCCGCCGGGGTTGCAGGTATAGTACATGCGGGGGAAGAAGTCCCGCCGCACCGTCCTGTTGCAGGTGGTGAGAAACTGCATCTGCTCCTCGGTAAAGTGGGTAGCCTCCTCAAGGCCTATCACCTCGTATTCCTGCCCCTGATACTGGTAGACGTCGCTGGCGCTGTCGCAGTAGCCAAGCCGCAGCCTGCTGCCGTTTGGGAACTTAAAGACTCGCTCCGCCGCGTTGTATTTTGCGGCGCCTTTGAGCTCCTTCAGCAGCGGTATGACGTGGTTTTCCCTCAGCTCCGGCAGCGTCCGTCTCATTATAAGGACATTGAGGCCGGGATAGTTCAGGGCGAGCAGCACCAGCTTCCGGCGCATGGCCCAGCTCTTGCCGCCGCCCCTGGCCCCTCCGTAGGCCGTGTGCCGCGCCGTGGAACGGAAAAATTCCGCCTGCTTTGGGTTGGGAATTCCCTTCAGTTCGAGTATCATACTGTTTTCCTCCTTTCTGAAAATACGCGCCTAATTTCTGCGCAACAAAAAAGGGCGAACCTTCCGTTCGTCCCAGTGGCTCCCCAGCCCTATCCGGCGCAGGGCCTTTTTCTCACCGTATTTAGTATAAACCCGCAGGATTTGCCTTTCAACGACAGTTTAAAGGCATTTTCAGGGCGCGAATTGTGCAGGTTTGCATAGTAAAGTACCTTTTTCGGTATAAGTTTGTTTTTTATTATTGACGCTTCTCTCCTTGAGGTTGTATTATTTGGTTACAGCAATCAATCGAACAAACGTTCTGCCATTACTACTTCCTAAAGGAGGATCAGAAGATGAATCATTCTGAAGCCGAAAACCACATGCTGAGCGTGCCCGCGCTGGACATGTACTATGGCGGCCATATGGACAGCAACGCGTCTCAGGCGGCCATGGCGGCCACGGAGCGCAGGCTGTACGCCCTGCCCATAATACGTGAGCGCATAGAGGACAATCGCGAGGAGCTTACGGAGCTGGAAAACTGCGGCGTAGAGGCGCTCCGGCACCACTCCGCGTCCCTTGTGCGCCTCATACGCCCCGGCATGCGTCTGACGCCGGAAGAGGTCCATTCCGCCCAGATGGCAGAACTCAGGGCGCGGCTGGCGGCGGACGAGCGAGAAGTCCGCAAAATGCAGCACGCCCTGCGCTCCATAGGGGAGGACCCCTATTATCTCACCATAGAGCTGAAGTACTTCGACAACGTGAAGGACGCCGACGCGGCGCTGCGTCTCCGCTGCGATCCCGCAACGGTGCGCCGCAACCGCAGGCGGCTCGTCCGCCGGCTGGCGCTCAGGCTCTACGGCGTGGAATGCATCTGAAAGGAAGCATCAAAAAAAGCGGCTCAAACGCCGCTTTTTTTGAGTTATTGCGGACATGATCCCGATATTGCACGATACAGTCCCTACAGCCTTCCGCCCAGTATGGCCATTACGAAGATAAAAAAGACCAATATGGAACAGGCGTCGGTTATGGTGGTAAGCATTGGGGATGCCATAAGGGCGGGGTCCAGCTTGAGCTTCTTAGCCAGCATGGGCAGTATGCAGCCCAGCGACTTTGCCACCAGCACTGTGACTATAAGCGTCAGGCTTACGGTCATGGCTACCGCCCAGTCGTGATACTGCAATACTATCCTTATATAATTCACTATCGCAAGGGCAGTACCGCAAAGTAGGGCTACCCTCACCTCCTTCCACCATACGCGGAAGAAGTCGGAAAGCTCTATCTCATCCAGCGCCATGCTTCGGATAACCGTAGTAGAGGTCTGGCTGCCGCTGTTGCCGCCGGTACCCATGAGCATGGGGATGAAGGATACCAGTATTGGCAAGGTAGATATAGCCCCCTCAAAGTGGGTTATGAGTGCGCCGGATACCATTGCGGAAACCATCAGCACCATCAGCCACATTATGCGGCTCCTGAATATGGTGAAAACCGGGGTTTTAAGGTATGTGTCCTCACTTGGCACTATACCTGCCATCTTCTCGAAGTCCTCAGTGGCCTCGTCCTGAACGACGTCCACCACGTCGTCTATGGTGATTATACCAACCAGCCTGTTCTCCCTGTCCACAACGGGCATGGACAGCATATCGTACTTGGAGAACATCTTGGCGACCTCCTCCTGGTCGTCGTTGGTGTTCACGCTTATTACGTTGGTTCGCATTATGTCCCCGACCCTGGCGTGGGGATCTGCAAGTATCAGATCACGGAGGCTTACTACGCCGTCAAGGTGGTGCTGGTCGTCCAGCACGTAGCACTTGTTTATGGTTTCCTTGTCTACGCCGTTGGCCCGTATCACAGCCAGCGCCTGATTCACGGTAAGCGTCTGCTTTAAGTAGACGTACTCGTTGGTCATCAGGCTTCCTGCGGAATCCTCGGGGTATTGCAGGTATTGATTTATGAGCTTACGGTTCTCGGGGGAGGAGTTCTTTAATACCCTCTTTACAACGTTGGCGGGCATCTCCTCGATGAGGTCCACATAGTCGTCCAGATACAGCTCGTCCAGTATGTGCCGAAGCTCCTTGTCTGTGAGGACCGTCAGCAGCTGCTCCTGGTTCTCGCTCTCCATATAGGAGAATACCTCTGCCGCAGTGTCCTTTGGCAGCAGCCTGAACAGCAGCACAGCTGTCTCCTGATCCTCTATGGACTCGAAAAGCTCCGCGACATCTGCATAATGCATGTCCCGGACAGCTTCCTTTACTTTAGCGAACTTGTGGTCGTCAAGGTCCTGAAGAACGGCCTGTGCTTCTTCTGTTATCATATAATTCGGCTCCTTCTGAGGTACCATCAGTTGACAAGGACACACAAGGTTTTAGAAGCCAAACAGCACGGCATAACTGTGTCGTCCTCATTTGAAATACAACCAGTATTTCTGCACTCGTCCTCCTTGTTCTGCCATACTCTTTGGCTTCTAAAACTCGAAGACCCTAAAGAGCTTGTTTTGAGGGCGATCCAAGGCCGAGGAGCGCAGTACTACTGGATGTAATACAAGCGACGAGAACGCAGGAGCGTCCCAAAACAAGCCTTTCGGGCTTGTGTGCTCTTGTCAACTGATGGTACTATTAAATAATAAACCCGGGCCGTTTGCGCTTGCAACCCTTATTCTGTTTTTTTTAACAGTTCCTTAATTTCTTTATCCACCAATTCTCCGCCGTTGACACGGTGGCCTCACAGGCATAAAATACTATCATAATATATGGAGTTCACTATATATTTTTTCAACAGGGGGTAAAAATCTTTTGAATGAAAATAAAGTAAAGCGCCGCTTCGGCGACCGCTACGAGGGCAGAAGGATACGTGGCTACAACCCCATGGACCGCGTAGCATGGTACATAATGCCCCGAAGGAACGGCGCGACCAACCTGCTGGCCTACAGCGTGGATGTAGCCTCCATGGAGGACTACATTCGTCAGAAACGTGCGGAGGGGCTGGACAGCTTCGGTATAACCCATGTATTGCTTGCGGCCTATGTGCGCACCGTATCACAACGTCCGGCATTGAACCGCTTCCTCTCCGGCCAGAAGCTCTACGCCCGCAACGAGATATGGGTCAATATGGACGTTAAGAAGGAGATGCGCACCGGCTCCCCGGATACCGTCATAAAGGCGGTATTTCCAAAGGACGCCACAGCCAGGCAGGTATATGAGGTACTGAATTCCACCGTAAAGGCAGCCAAGGAAGAGGATTCCTCCTTTGACGGCACGGCCAGGGCCCTGAACTACATACCCGGGCTGGTGCTTAGGCTGGTCATGGGCATACTCAGCTTCATGGATTACTTTGGGCTCATACCCGCTTCCCTCATAAGGGTCAGCCCCTTCCACGGCAGTCTGTTCATAACCAGCATGGGAAGCTTAGGCATACCGCCGGTATTCCATCACCTGTACGACTTCGGCAACGTGCCTGTGTTCTGCAGCTTTGGCGCAAAGGAAAAACGCCTTGAGGTGCGGCGGGACGGAACGGTAGCCGAGGTGCACTACATACCCTACACCTTTACCACCGACGAGCGCATATGCGATGGCTTTTACTACGCCTCCGCCTTCAAGCTGCTGCGCGGGTATCTCAAGGACCCCTGGCAGCTGGACGTCCCCCCGGAAAGCGTGAAGGAGGACATACGGTAATATCGCAGGACAGTCTCAAGGGGCGGCACGCCGCCCCTTTTTATTATTCTTTTATTCGCAAAGCTCCTTTAGCTGCTCCGCAATGTCGCCGTTGAGCGTTACCCTGTATACCCCGCTTCCGGCGTTCCATATCGCCTCGCCCTCGCCCGTCATCAGCGCATAGCCTGCCTCCGGCGCGTCCTCGCTATCATACGGCTCCGCCTCTATTCCGGCCGCCTTCAGCCTGCTTTCCGCGTCGGGGCAGACGCCTATCTCTATCTCTATGTCGTCGGTATCGTCGGTCTGCATGGCGAGCGTCGCCCCATCCCAGGGTCCGCCAGCCGCCTCCCCCGCCTCCGCGGTCTCGTCCGCCTTCATTTCGGGCGCCGCCTCCGCCATCATTGGCTCCTCCGCCGGGGCCGCCTCCGCAGGGGCTTCCTCCGCCGCGGCGGATCCTTCCACGCATTCCTCTGTCATGGCAGCCTCTGCCGGGGCCTCAGCCTTAAAGCGGCTGCTGTTTACCATGGCGGCGCCTATACCCACCAGCGCCACCGCGCAGGCGGCCATGGCGCCATAGCGCACGAAGCGCGACCGCCTTATACTGCGCTTTTTTTCCTCTTCCTTATGCTTTTTGAGAAGATCGGCGTACATCTGGTCAAAATCCACCCTGTCATTTTGCTCTTCGCCTATGGAAAACAGCAGATCGTCCAGCCTGTCAGTCATTCTTCTCACCTTCTTTCAACAGCTCATAGAGCCTTTCCTTTGCCCGGAATATCCGGGATTTCACCGTTCCCTCGGTGCTGCCCTGCATGGCCGCTATGGTCTTGTAGTCCAGCCCCGAATAGTAATGCAGCATCACCGTCTCGCGGTATATATCGGGCAGCGCATCGATGGCCCGCTTCACCCGTTCCCGCTGATCTCTGGATATGGCGGAGGCCTCGGGCAGCTCGTATTCCCGGTCAGTATTGGGCTCGGGCAGCTCCTCGGCGGGTATCTCCCGCTTCAGCCTCCGGCCTGCGTCATAGCACAGATTCACGGCGACGCGGTACAGCCATGCCTTTACCTGCCCGTCTTCCATTGTGTTCAGCTTATCGATGTTCTTTATCGCCCGCAAAAATACGCTCTGAGCGATGTCCATGGCGTCGCTTTCCCGCTTTAGTACGGAATACGCCGCCCAGTAAACCATTTTACAGTTGTCCCTGTATATGGCTTCAATGCTCTTGGGGGTCAATGCGCAATTACCTGCCCTTCATCTGTATATTAAACGTGTTGACGACACAAAAGGTTGCATACATTATATCAGATCAATGGATATGAAAGCAATTTTTTCGGAGGGGCGCATATACTGCCCATATTATGTTATAATGGCGATATGAGATTTTTCAGTAATATTAGGAGGATAGCGCCATGGGACGCATGAACCTGCTTAACAACATAGTGAATCCCGCCAATAATCAGGTGGAGGGCTTTTGCGTAGTCAAGTCCGTAGCTATAAAGAGCAACGTAAAGGGCAGCGACTATCTGGACATGATACTGGCTGACGCCGGCGGCGAAATATCCGCCAAGCTCTGGGATTACAGCATAGAGCAGCACGGCGTATACGAACCGGACAGCATAATCAAGGTCCGGGCTACGGTAAACATATGGAAGGACTCGGAGCAGCTGAAGATAGACCGCATACGCGCCGCCAGGGATTCCGACAATGTGGATATGTCCAGTCTGGTGCCCTGCGCGCCGCTGCCCCCCCAGGAGATGTACGACGAGATAATAAAGGTTACGGAGAGCTTTACGGACAACGACCTGCGCATGCTCACCCAGTATATACTCAGGGAAAACCGGGAGGAGCTTTTCCGCTATCCCGCGGCGCTCAAACTTCACCACGCCATGCGGGGCGGCCTGCTTTACCATACCCATACCATGCTCAGGGCTGCCGAGGCTGTCTGCGCCGTATACAAAAAGCTTTACCCGGCCCTTAGCTGCGAGCTGGTCTATGCGGGCATAATACTCCACGACGTCGCCAAGGTGCCGGAGCTCACGGTAGGCGGCCTGGGCCTGGCAACAGGCTACAGCACCCCCGGCCAGCTGCTCGGCCATATAAACATGGGAGTGGCCATAGTTGAGCGGGCGGCGGCCGAGCTCATGATAGATAACTCTACCAAGGAGCTGGTGCAGCATATTCTCCTCTCCCACCACAGCGTGCCGGAATACGGCAGCCCAAAGCCGCCCATGTTCCCCGAGGCCGAGATAGTCAGCCAGATAGACGTGCTGGATTCCCGCATGTTCGAGATGTTCGACGCCCTCGCCGCTGTCAGCGACGGTGAATTTACCGAGCGCCAGTGGGCGCTGGACAACAGGCAGCTGTACAAGCACGGGCATAAATAGAGCTTTGCTTCTGCCTCTGCTTATTCTTTCTCTTTTCCGGGAAAAGAGAACAGAAAAAGCAGCAAAAAGAAAGAGAAAAGCTTACAAAAATCAAAACAATAAAGGAACGGTTCTTTCCGCTCCTTTTTATATTTGCACCCTGTCTTTTTATCCTGTTTATTTCCTGTTGGCTTTTCTTTCTCTTTTGCTTCTTTTATCTTCCTTTTCCCGAAAAGAAAGAGAAAAGAAGAGGAAAATAATAATCCCTAAAACCCCTCGTCCCGGCCTGTGGTGTCAAGATCCGCGAACTTGGCGCTGCTGTCTATCCAGGCCAGCTTTACCGTGGCGGTAGGGCCGTTGCGGTGCTTGGCGACTATTACCTCGGTGGTGTTGTCCGCCTCCGCGTCATACACGGCAGGCCGGTACAGCAGCATTATCACATCCGCGTCCTGCTCGATAGCGCCGGATTCGCGAAGATCCGCCATAACGGGGCGGTGATCTGTGCGCTGTTCAGGGCCGCGGGAAAGCTGGCTCAGGAGAATTATTGGAACGTTCAGCTCCCGGGCGAGTATCTTCAGCTTCCGCGTAGTCTCGGATATTTCCAATACGCGGTTATCGTACTTGCCAGAGGTCTGCATAAGCTGCAAATAGTCAATGACCACCATGTCCAGCCCAACCCGGGATTGCAGCCTGCGGCACTTGCTGCGTATCTCGGCCACGCTGCACCCGGCGGAATCGTCTATGTATATGCTCGCCTTGGAGAGGGGATCAAGGGAGGACGCTATGCGTATCAGCTCCGCATCGGTTATGGTGCCGGTGCGGACAGACTGCATGTTTACGCCGGAATCGGAGCAGAGCATACGCTGCACCAGCTGCTCGCGGCTCATCTCCAGGCTGAATATGCATACGGTTTTCTTGCCCTTTACAGCCGCGTTCTGGGCAAGGTTAAGGGCAAAAGCGGTCTTGCCCATGGAGGGGCGGCCGGCGATTATGATGAGATCGCTGGGCTGCATGCCGGAGGTGAGCTTGTCCAGATCCGCAAAGCCTGTGGTAACCCCGGTTAGGGCGCCGTTGAGCTTCATCAGTTCCCCGACCCGGTTGTAGCAGCTGAGCACCGTCTCGCTGATATGCACCAGCGTATCGGAGGTCTTCTTCATGGATATGTTGAATATTGCCCGCTCCGCGTCGTCCAGCATCTGCTCAAGACTCTTTTCCCCCGAGAAAGCGTCTGAGGCTATGGCGGTGCTGGCCTCTATGAGCTGCCGCATCACGCTGCGCTCCTCCACGATTCTTATGTAGTGGGCAGCGTTTGCCGCGCTGGGTACGTACAGCGAAAGCTCGGTGATGTACATCACGCCCCCCACAGAAGCAAGCTTGCCCATGCGGTCCAGCGCGTCTATGACCGTGACGCTGTCTATGGCCTCTCCCCTGTCGTATATGCCCTTTATCGCATGGAATATATCCTGATGCCGTGCAAGGTAAAAGTCGGAAGCGCTGAGCGTCTCCATTGCCTGCTCCACGGCTGTATGGGACAGCAGCATGCTGCCCAGTATAGATTTTTCCGCCTCAAGGCTGTGGGGCGGCGTGGTGGGTACGCGGGGTTCTTCCATATCTTAACCTCTTGCTCTTTTTATTGCGCCTTTATGCCGTTAATTCTTACTTGCCTCCAGAGGCAGCACCTCTACCTTGAACTTGGTATCGGTCTGCTCGTAAAGGTGGGCGGTTATATCGGTTATGCCCAGGGACTTTATGGGCTCCTCCAGCTTTATGCGCTTTTTATCCACGTCTATGCCGTACTGCTCCTTGAGCGCCTCGGCTATCTCGGCCGCGCCTATTGAGCCGAACAGCTTGCCGCTTCCCGCCTTGGCGTATACCTTTACGGTGAGGCCCTTCATCTCGTCTGCCAAGGCCCTGGCGTTCTGCCTCGCCACCTCCCTGCGGTGTACGTCGGCCTGCTTTTTAAGGTTAGCGGCGTGAATGTTGTTTGCGTCTGCCGCAACTGCGAGGCCCCGGGGGATAAGGAAGTTCCTTGCGTAGCCGTCGTTTGCATTGATGATGTCGCCGGCCTTTCCCTTGCCCTTAACGTCCTGTGTCAGTAAAACTTTCATTGCTCGTGTGCCTCCTTTAAATAGCTGTTTATACTTTCCGTAAGCCTGCTTATGGCCTCGTCCATAGTCACGTCCTTCAGCTGCGCGCCGGCAATGGACTGATGCCCGCCGCCCCCCAGCTTTTCAAGTATAAGCTGGACGCTGATGTCCCCGAGGCTTCTGCCGCTTATGTATATCACCTGGCCCCGCTCCGCAAGCACGAAGGAAGCCTGAATACCCTTTATGTTCACCAGCTCGTCCGCCGCCTGTGCGGCTATCAGGTTGGTGGCTTCCATGCCTGCGGGGCATGCGGATATGGCTATCCCCTGCTCCATTATTATGGCGTTTTCCACTACCTTGGCCCTGTTGCGGTAGGTCTGCATATCGTCCTGGAACATCATCTTCACGGTGGTGTTGTCCGCGCCGTTGCGCCTTAAATAGCTTGCCGCCTCAAAGGTGCGCGCTCCGGTATTGAAGGAAAAATGCTTTGTATCCATAGTGATGCCAGCAAGCAGCGCCCCGCACTCGAAGGTGGTGGGCTTGAGGCCGTCGTCAAAGTACTGTATCACCTCTGTCACCATCTCGCAGGCCGAGGAGGATCCCGCCTCAAGATAGTTGAGGGTAGGATTCTGTATGGAGTCCACAGCCCGCCTGTGATGGTCTATGACCACCGCCTTGCCCGCCTTTTCCAGCAGCTCGGCGCTGAGCAGCGAGCTTTTGCGCTGGGTGTCCACGATTATCAATAGCGAGGAGGAGCGCATCATCTGGGCGGCCTGCTCCGGCGTCTTTATAGTATCCCTGTAGGCCTTGTTTTCCTTCATTGCCTCTATCGCCCCATCAATGCTGGCGTTGGATTCGTCCAGCACGAAGTACGCAGGGCAGCTTATACTCTTGGCGCAGCGCATTATGCCGAGGCCCGCCCCTACGCAGTCCATATCCGGCAGCCTGTGGCCCATTATGAAAACCGCATCCGCGGTGTCCATCAGCTGATGCAGCGCCTCGGCGAAAAGCCGCGCCTTTACTCTGGAGTTCTTTGTGGTTACCTGGCGCTTGCCGCCGTAGAAGGCGTAGTTTGCACCCCGCTTGACCACCGCCTGATCGCCTCCCCTGCCCAGCACCAGCTGCATGCCGTTTCGGGCCGCCTCGTCCGAGGCGGCTATCCTGTCCGCCACGCCTATGGAAATAGAGAGCGTTACCGGCTGGCCGGTTCCCGTATCTATCTCGCGCACCTCGTCGAGAAGGGTAAAGCGCTGCTGCTCAAGCTCCGCTATGCGCTTTGCCTCGAACACGAAGAAGAACTTGCTGTTGTCGTACCTTCTGTATACGCCCTCCATGGCGGTAACAAAGTCGCTTACCCTGCGCTCCACCTCCGAGAGCACACTGTTGCGGTGAAACTGCCTGTCGGTCATAAGGTCGTCGTAATTGTCAACCTGTATCAGCCCCACCGTAGGCATCTGCTCCTCGTAAAGTCGGGAATAGTGCAGTGCCTCGGTCCTGTCCAGCCAGTACTGGAAGGTGAGCCGGGTCTCTGTGCGTATGCGCTGCACCGGCATGCTCATGAGCTGGAAGTGCTGGCCGTTATACTCTATGGACTGGGCATTATTGGGAAAGCGCGGATCCATATCGGGTATCAGCCTGCATATGTCGGTGCCCGGATACAACTCCGAGAACGCATCGTTGCTCCAGGCGATCTTGCCGTCGCTGTCAAACAGCACGCAGGGTATTGCTATGTTTGTTATGATATTGCCCGCCGTGGTGTCGTTTTCCCGGAATATGTCGTTCATGGCGTATTTGACCGCCCTCTTATAGGCCGCCATCGCTATCATGCCTATGCTGAAGGAAACCACGCATACCGCCAGCAGCACATGAGCCACCCACTTTTCGGCAAAGCATACCGTCAGCAGCCCACAGGCCGCCGCCGCCGCTATGAACAGAGGTATAAACGCAATCTGCGGTTTTTTGTCCATAATACCTTCCCCCCAAGGAAAAAGCTTTTTCTCGGCTTATTTGTGCATTCGCTCCACATAGCTTCTGCGCATGCGGAAAAGCCTGTCCGCAGCGCCTATAATACAAAGCCCGTAAAGGCTGTAGGGAAAAAGCAGCACCATAGCTACCACCGAAAACACCGTGAACGCCACGCCGCGGAGCTTCATCCTTACCATGAACGCCATCAGGCAGACGCCCATGAGCGCATACGGCCCCGCCACCGCGCATTCCACCGCCGTGACTATGGCGGAAGAATTGGTTATCTTCAGCGCGGATATGATTATGGCGCCTATTATCATCACAAGGCTGCCATAGGTAAAGCCCCGGGAAAGCTGCCACAGGTGGAACTTCGCCATGGGCTTGAGCTTTGCGCCCTTCGCCCTGCAAAGAGCCCTTGCCGCCACTACGTTCGCCAGACCTGCGCCCATGCCCATGCACATCATTGCCATTACCGCCATGTCGGGAGCCTTGTATTCCAGGTATGCCGCCATCTTGCGCAGCATCTCGGCCTTATCCCCGTCTATGCCCATCTGTGCCGCGGTCTTTTCCACCGCGTCGCCGAATGCGGCCATGTACTGTAAATAATAGGCGAAGGGGCCTTCCCCATCCATGAGCGCCGGCACGCATGTCATGATGTACATACCTACAGCCACGCAGAATGCGCTTATCACCGCCGCCGTGCGGTAGGGCAGTTTATTTATGAAAATATAGGTCATCGCTATGCCCGCGGGTATGAACATCACCAGCGCGCCTATTATGCTCGAGTCCACAGTTCCCGCTATGCATATTATGCCGCCTGCGGCCGTTATCGCAGCTATGGCCAGCCCCCCATAGCCCCATACCGTGCCGGCAAAAGCCAGCAGCGCAGGCATTATTATAAGGCCAATCGGGAAAATATACGCCAATGCCACAGCCCCGAGGCCCAGGCCCAGGGAGACCAGCACGGATTTTATGTTCAAAGGCTTCAAAGGTCACATTTCTCCTTGTATAGATAATTTATTATACATCGGATTTGTTTTTTTAACAACTGCGGGATATGGGAGGCGGGGCCGCCAAAAAACCCTTTATTTTCTTAAAAAACCTATTGCGCAGGGCTTTTCCCGGTGATATAATACGAAAGCTAGCGTGCTTCTTGCTCTGCCCAAAGTGCGGCAGGGCCACAAGACCATAAGGAGGTGAAAAGCGTGAACAAGTATGAAGCTATGTACATCGTTACCCCTGAGATGGAGGACGAAGCCATCAAGGGCGTTATCGAAAAGTTCTCCGGTATCATAACCGCCAATGGCGGCGAGATCGAAAAGACCGATGAATGGGGCCGCAAAAAGCTGGCTTACCCCATCGATTATAAGACCGAGGGCTATTATGTGCTGGTGAATTTCGCAGCAGCTCCCGAGCTGCCCCGCGAGCTTGAGCGTAACTTCAGGAATGACGAAAGCATCCTGCGTTACATGGTAGTTCGCCAGAACGGCTGATTAAACCAAGATTTTAGCTGAAAGGATGGTACAAAAATGAACAAAGCAATCCTTATCGGCAACCTCACCCGCGACCCTGAAGTGAGGACCACCGGCAGCGGTACCACTGTGTGCACCTTCACCATCGCCGTGAACCGCCGCTTCCAGAATCAGGCCGGGGAGCGGGTATCCGACTTTTTCAACATCGTAGCATGGCGCCAGCTCGGCGAGCTCTGCGGCAAGTATCTTTCAAAGGGACGCAAGGTCTCCGTTATCGGCGAGATACAGAACCGCAGCTACGACGCGAAAGACGGCTCAAAGAGATATATTACTGAAATAATCGCAGATGAGATCGAATTCCTCACCCCCAAGGGCCAGGAGGGCGGCAGCGGCAGCGGCGGCGGATCGACAACCAAGACCGTTGCAACGCCCAAGGCGTCTCCCCGTTCCGGTGAAGTTCACAACGGCGATAAGGTCACCTTCACCTGCGCGACCGAAGACGCGACCATTCTTTACAAGGCAAACGGCGCTGCGGACTGGACGACCTACACCGCTCCGATTGCCATCACGGAGGACATCTCCTTCACCGTGAAGGCAGTCAAGGAAGGCATGGAGGACAGCCGCGAGGTCACCTTCAAATACACGGTCTATGTCCCGCCCGTACTCGGCGAGCACAAGGCGGAAATCGTGAAGGATGCCTCCACGCTCTCCTCCGGCGACCGCATTCTGGTTGTTGTCAAGGAGCTGGACTACGCAATGGGCCAGACCCAGAAGGCGAACAACCGCGACAATGCGCCGGTCATCAAGGATGAGGCCGCTGGACTGCTCAGCTACGAGCCGGAAAGCGCACAGATCATTCAGCTTGAGTCCGGCATTGAGGACGGAACGTTCTCGCTGTACTGCCTGAACGGCAACCACACCGGCTATCTCTATGCACCGCTCGGCTCCAGCGCGCAGGGCAGCAACTGGCTGCGCACGCAGGACGAAAAGGATATCAACGGCTCCTTTACCATTGATATCGCTGCGGACACCACCGCGACCATCACCTCCAAGGCGGACAAGGGCTCCAACACCATCCGCTACAACACGGCAGGCATTTTCTCCTGCTATGGCCCCAAGAACCAGAAGGCAGTTACGGTCTACCGTCTGCTCGAAGACAACGAAAAGCCCGGCCTGCCGAACGCAGGTGACAAGGTTGCCATCTACAACCTGCTGGCCAAGGGCGTTCTGTCCGGCATGACCGGCGACCTGTCGGATATTTACGGCTGCGCGATCAGCGCGACCGGCGCTGAGATCAAGAACGGCAAGGCGCTCTGCGACAACGGCGCCGTGATCTTCACGGTCTCCAAGAGCGGCGAGTTCTACCGCTTCCACAACGAGGCGTTCGGCTATCTCTGCTCCTATGGCACTGGCAACAACGCCTACTACTCCACCGAACTGACGGACGACGCGAACTGGACGCTGGAAGCCTACAACGGCGGCTATCGCATGAAGAGCAATGCGGCCTTTGAGGACAAGAGCCAGTACCTCCAGTACTTCTCCGGCGGCTTTACGACGTGGGGAATGTACAACGTCACCGACCGCGACGTATTTACCTATCACTTCTATCCCTGCGCAAACGCCAAGCTGACTGACGGCGTCGTCAACGAGCCGAAGGCTGTTTTCGGCAACCTGGCGGACGCTCTGGCCGGTCAGCGCTACATGCTGCATTTCACGATCGACGCACTGTTCGGCGTGAAGGAGCTGCATGTCGCTATGAACGGCGTGGAGCTTGCGTACACGCAGCTCGACGGCCCCTACACGG
>ENA-ORNY01000429-ORNY01000429.1-human-gut-metagenome-genome-assembly--contig:-NODE-429-length-28935-cov-10.830852_pt1 | contig 28935 bp, 29 predicted proteins | sample MGYA00242122_ERZ509036 | MGnify/ENA primary metagenome ERZ509036 (study PRJEB26280, sample SAMEA2338696) | human gut metagenome | biome: human gut; feature: human-associated habitat; material: faeces... | reverse complement strand
AATTTTTATTTTATTTTGTCGACCTGTTCCAGGCGGTCCAGGTAGGCCTGCAGGCGGGTCAGTTCCTTCGGATCCGTGACGAGGCGGTCCGTGTAGTAGTATTCCGGCTCCGCGTTGGGAAGCTGCTCCCGCAGGCCCTTCTCGTCCAGCGTGTGGATCAGGTGGCCGAGCACGATGTCGCAGGCGTCGGTCATGCACACGTTGGCGGGCAGGACTTCGCGCAGGGTATCCTTAAAGTAGTTGAAATGCGTGCAGCCCAGCACCAGGGTGCTGTATTGGCTCAAGTCATACGGCGCGAACTGCTTTTCCAGGTAGGCTTTCACTTCGGGGCCATTGAAGTTCATGGCTTCGGCGAATTCCACCAGCTTCGGCATGGGCAGCGTGTCCACGAGGCCTTTTTTGTCGACGCGGGCAATCTGGTCCTGCAGCATCTTCCCTTTGCACGTAATGTTCGTGGCGATGACGAGCACCCGGTGGTCCGGATCCCGGTCCAGGGCCTTGGCGACAGCCGGTTCCATGCCGAAGATCGGCACGCTGTGACGGCGGCGCAGTTCTTCAAGGCCCACGCTCGTCGCCGTGTTGCAGGCGATGACGATGGCTTTGACGTTTTTCTTCACCAGGAAATCCGCGACATCCAGCACATAACCCAGCACTTCTTCCCGCGGTTTCACGCCGTACGGCACGTGATCCTCATCGGCCAGGAACACGAACTGTTCGCCCGGCAGCAGCTTCATGGCCTGGTGCAGGACCGTCAGGCCGCCGATGCCGGAATCAAAAAAGGCAATCTTCATCTCCGTCTCCTCCTTTGCAACCGTTCCAGAGACTTTCTTCCCTACTGATGAATTATAGCTTTTTTAGGAAGGATTGACAAGAAAGGACGGCAGACAGCAAACAGGCCCGGCGGACTTTCCCCCGGACCTGTTCCCGCCTCTTTTATCGGACTAGTTCGTAGCCCGCGTCGGCAATGACCTTCGCGAATTCGTCCACAGGGATGTCGCGGCTTTCCTGTACGGTCGCCGTCTTGTTCTCCAGGCTGACTTCCACGCCCGTCACGCCGTCCATCCTGGACAGGGCTTCCGTAACGTGTTTCTGGCACATCGGGCACATCATGCCCTCGACTTTTAATACTTTTTCCATGGTAGTTGCTCCTTTCGCTGTATGGTTCTTGGCAGGCGCCGCGGGGGCGTCGGGTTCAACGGAACGGGCAGCGCCTGCTGCCGCGGACCGCGGGTTGACAAAGTGTTCGATCTGCACGCCGGCCACGGGGGCGTCCCCCACCAGGATGTCCCGGCCGCTGGGGCGGAAACCCTTCAGCCGCAGGGCGTTGGTGACGACCGTGACGGAGCTCAGGCTCATCGCCAGGGCGCCGAACATGGGGTTTAGGTGGATTCCCCAGGGCATGAGGGCCCCGGCTGCCACGGGAATGCAGATGACGTTGTAGAAGAAGGCCCAGAACAAGCCTTCCTTGATTTTGCGGAGGACCGCCCTGGAGAGGCGTACCGCGTCGACGGCGTCGAGCAGGTCGCTTTTCATGAGGACCACGTCGGCGCTGTCGATGGCCACGTCCGTGCCGGCGCCGATGGCGATGCCTACGTCGGCCCGGGCCAGGGCGGGAGCGTCGTTGATGCCGTCGCCGACCATGGCCACCTTATGGCCTTCGGCCTGCAGGCGCGACACGACTTGTTCCTTCCCTTCGGGCAGGACGCCGGCGATGACTTCGGGAATGTCCATGCGGCGGCGGATGGCTTCGGCCGTCCGCGGGTTATCGCCCGTGAGCATAATGACCTGGATGCCCATCCTGGCGAATGCTTCGATGGCTTTGCGGCTCGTCGGTTTCTCTACATCCGCCGCGGCCACGAGGCCCAGCAGTTCCCGGTCGCGGGCGAAGAGCAACGGCGTCTTGCCGTCGTCGGCCAGGCGCTGGAGCCAGTCTTCGCAGGCTGAAATGTCGACCCCGGCCTCGCCCATGAGTTTCCCGTTGCCGCCGTAATAGGTATGTCCCCCGGCAGTGGCGCGGACCCCTTTGCCGAAAAGGGTTTCGAAATGATTCATGGCCAGGGGAGTGACGCCGTGTTCCCTGGCGTAGGACAGGACGGCGCCGGCCAGGGGATGGCTGCTGCCCTGCTCCAATCCGGCGGCGGCTTCCCACAGGGACTTCCAGGCCGGACTGCCCTCGCCGCCTTCGCCGGCCAGGACCATGTCGGTCACGCGGGGCTTGCCTTCCGTAATGGTGCCTGTCTTGTCCAGGACGACCGTATCGACGTGATGGGCCGTTTCCAGGGCTTCGCCGGACTTGATCAGGATGCCGTTTTCCGCCCCTTTCCCCGTGCCGACCATGATGGCGACGGGCGTGGCCAGGCCGAGGGCACAGGGGCAGCTGATGACAAGGATGCTGATGCCCGTCGAGAAAGCGAATTCAAAGCCGGACCCCCTGAGGAGCCAGAAGATGGTGATTACCAGGGCCACGGCCATGACCACAGGCACAAAGATCCCCGAAATCTTGTCGGCCATACGGGCGATGGGGGCCTTGCTCGATGACGCTTCGTCCACAAGGCGGATAATCTGGTTGATCGTGCTGTCCTCGCCCACCCGCTGGGCTGTAAAGTGGATGTAGCCCGTCTTGTTCAAGGTGGCGCTGATGACTTTGTCGCCGGCCTGTTTTTCCACGGGGATGCTTTCGCCCGTAAGGACGGCTTCGTCGATGCTCGTCGTGCCGCTCGTGATGACGCCGTCGGCGGGAATGCTCTCGCCGGGGCGGACGACCACTTCGTCGCCCGGGACGAGTTCTTCCGCCCGGATCTTGACTTCGCGGCCGTCGCGGAGGACCGTGGCCTGTTTCGGCGCCAGGTCCATGAGCTTTTCGATGGCCGACGACGTGCGGCCCTTGGAGCGCGCTTCCAGCCATTTGCCGAAGGTAATGAGGGTGACAATCATGCCCGCCGACTCAAAGTACAGGTTGTGCCGGTACATATCCACCAGGGCCAGGTCGCCGTGGCCGTAGCCCCAGCCGATGCGGTAGATGGCGAAAATGCCGTAGACCAGGGCGGCGCCGCTGCCGACGGCGACGAGGGTGTCCATGTTGGGGGCCCGCATCCACAGGCTCCGGAAGCCGCTCGTAAAGAAGTGCCTGTTAATCAGCAAGATGGGAAATACGAGGAGCAGTTCCGTAAAGGCCAGCAGGACCGCGTTTTCGGGGCCGTAGAAATAGCGCTGCAAAAAATCCGGGACGGCCACGCCCGCCATATGGGCGAACATGGGCGTCATGGACAGAATCAGGGTCGGGACCAAAAAGACCAGGGACCCCAGCAGGCGGGCGCGCATTTCACGGATCGCGTCCCGGGCGGCCTGGACGGCAGGGCTGATACCCGGTTCCCCCGCCGGGGAGCCTGCCGGCGTTCCCGCCGCACGGGCGTTGGCGCCGAAACCTTCAAGGAGGCTCGCCCCGTACCCGGCGTTGACAACAGCCTGGACGATTTGGCCTTCGTCCAGCTTCGTTTCGTCGTATTCCACCTGCATGGAATTCGTCAACAGGTTGACGCTGGCCTTGTCCATGCCGTCCAAGTGGCGGACGGCTTTTTCGACGCGGCTCGAGCAGGCGCTGCAGGACATGCCTGTGACGATGTATTTTTCTTTCTTCATAAATCTCCCACCACTCCTCCGGCCTGCGCCGGCTGTCCTTGTTACTTGACCAACTTCTGCAAGGTCGTGACCAGTTCGTCCAGGGCCTCCTCCTTGCCGGCCCGCACGTCGTCGACGACGCACGTATGGATATGGTCGGCCAGCAGTTCCTTGTTGAAGGCCGTCAGGGCGCTTTGGATGGCCGTGACCTGGGTCAGGATGTCGATGCAGTAGCGGTCATCCTCGACCATCTTTTCAATGCCCCGCACCTGTCCCTCGATGCGTTTCAGGCGCGTCATCATGCGTTTGTACGCGGCGCCGTCCTTGTCGCGGTGTTTATGTTTCAGGCAGTGCTGGCACGTGCCTTTACTGCCGCCGCTGTGATGCATGGAGCACGCCGGCTCCGCCGCTGCCGCGGCCGTTTCTTTTGCTTTGTCCGCCATGGCGGTTCCCTCCTTTGATTCCTTTCCTATACCCCCATGGGGTACTTGTCCTTTCGGTTGCATTATACCCCCATGGGGTACCTGTGTCAAGCAAAAAAAGCCTGCCCCCGCAAGGGCAGGCCGGCGGCGGGACGGCGCGTCCCCGGCGGACATTGCCGCAGGGCGGACCGGGACATCCCGCCGGAATCGATTCAGTTGTTTTCCTGTTTGATGGCTTCCGTCAGGGGCGGAATGATTTGCTTTTTGCGGCTCAGGACGCCGGGCAAGAAATAATAGTCCCCGGGCTGGCGCTCGCCGAAGACGCGGTCCAGCAGCGAATCTTTGCTGCCCGATTCCAGCAGGTCCGTGCTTTCGCCGAGGACGTCCGTGAGCATAAAGAGGCACAGCCCATACCCCTCTTTGGCGCGGAACTCATCCAGGGCCTGCTGCAGCTGGGGCAGCCGGGCCCTGGCCTGCCCGCGGTCCATGATGTTGATCTGGCTGACCGTGACGCGCAAACCGCCGAAGTCGAATTCCTTGACGTCGTTGCGGATCAGGGCCGCCGGGGAAAGGCGGTTCAGGACACTGCCCGCGCGGAGTACCTCCATCGCCAGGGCTTCGGGGTCGCCGATACCCGCCGCGGCGGCCAGGCGGTCTGCCGTGGCGCGGTCCACCGGCGTCGTCGTCGGCGAACGGAAATAGAGCGTATCCGACACGACGGCGCAAAAGAGGATGGCCGCGAGAGGCTTCGGAATCGGCACGTGGAGGGCCGTAAACTGATTGGCCACGATGGTGGCGCAGGAGCCCACCGGTTCCTGGCGGATGTAGATGGGCGCGCCTGTCGTCAGCCCGCCGAGCCGGTGATGGTCCAAGATTTCCAGGATCTGCGTCTCTTCGACGCCTTCGACGGCCTGGGACCGTTCGTTATGGTCCACGAGGATGACGCGCTGCCGCTGCGGTTCCAGCATCATGCCGCGGTCGATGACGCCGCGGTACTGCCCTTTGTACAGGACGGGATAGCTCACGTACTTGGCGCGGACAATCTTATCCTTGACATCCTGCAGCAGATCCGTCGTGTTGAAGGTGACCACGTCCGTCGTCATGAGGAACCGGACGGAAATACTCTGGTTGATCATGCGCGCCGTCGTGTACGTATTGTACGGCGTCGTAATAATCAGGCTTCCGTTTGCCTCGGCAGCGCGGCGCACGGCAGCGGACACGGGCGTATTGCGCGTCAGGACAAGACAAATCCGGCCCAGGGACAGGAGCCGGAGCTGCACGTCTTCCCGGTCTCCGAGAATCACCAGGTCCCCCGGGGCCACATCGGCCGCCAGGGTCTCCCCTTCGGACGCCCCGATTTTGATCTTGCCGTTGAAGCGGCCCGTGGCATCTCCCGTGACCAGGGTACCCTCAAGGGTACGGATAATGTTGTCGAAGCCTGTTTCGCCGTTTTCCAGCTCCTTGATGGAGTCGTCCTGGTAATACCGCTTGGCCAGGTCGCCGACGGTGATGATGCCGGCCACGCCGCCCTGCCCATCCAGGACCGGGACGGACTTGAGGCGCCGATTCTCCACAAAAAGACGGCCCACTTCGCGCAGGGTCTCGTCCGGCGTGACCGTCGGACCCTCGTACAAATCGATGTCTTCCAGGGTCGGATAGAAATAGTTGATGAGACGCGGCTCCTCCACGCCGAACCGTTCGAGGACGAAGCGTGTCTCCGGGTTCAATTTGCCCGCCCGGGCCGGCCGGGCGTCCAGGCCGGCCTGCCGTTTCAAATAGGCGTAGGCGATGGCCGAGCACACGGAATCCGTATCGGGATTGCGGTGCCCGATGATCCAGACAGGGTTTTCTTTCGTCATGGTTCGCTCCTGCTCAATACTTGCTGTTGTTTTCCTTGCCGCGCCGCCCGCTCAGTTCGGACAGCAGCTCGGCCGGCGTAATGCCGTGCCAGGCCAAAAGGACCATGCAGTGGTACCACAGGTCGCTCATTTCGTAGATGACTTCGCGCTTGCTGTTATTCTTGGACGCGATAATCGTTTCGGCCGATTCCTCGCCGACCTTTTTGAGAATCTTGTCCTGGCCGCTGTTAAACAGATATTTCGTGTAGGACTTGTCCCCGCCATGGGCCCGTTTATAAAGGATGACGCGGTACAGTTCGTTCAGGACGCCGTAGAGGCCTTCCGTTTCGGGAACGGGCAGGTTCTTGCCTTCCCCTTCGTTCCACAGGGGCTGATAGAAGCAGGAACGGTGCCCCGTGTGGCAGGCGGCGCCGGTCTGTTCGACCTTGACCAGGAGGGCGTCGCCGTCGCAGTCGTAGGTGATGGAAGCCACTTTTTGGACATGGCCGCTCGTGGCGCCCTTGTTCCACAACTCCTGGCGGCTCCGGGACCAGAACCAGGTGTAGCCCGTTTCGACGGTCTTGGCCAGGGACTCGCCGTTCATGTAGGCGAGCATGAGGACCTCGTCGCTGTACACATCCTGCACGATGGCCGGGATCAGGCCATGAGCATCGAATTTCAGGTTGGAAACATTTAATTTCATGCTATAACCTCACTTCCACGCCACGGCCGCGCAGGTACTCTTTGACCTGGCGGATCGTGAACTCCTTGTAATGGAACACGGAGGCGGCCAGCACCGCGTCGGCCTTCCCCTGTGTCAATACCTCGTAAAAATGTTCCAGCGTGCCGGCGCCGCCCGAGGCGATGACCGGCACCGGGACCGCTTCGGCCACGGCCCGCGTCAGGGCGATGTCGTAGCCATTTTTCGTCCCATCGGCGTCCATGCTCGTCAGCAGGATTTCGCCGGCGCCGAGGGACACGGCCTTTTTCGCCCAGGCGACGGCGTCCAGGCCTGTGGGCGTACGGCCGCCGTGAACGTAGACTTCCCATTTGTCCGCGCCGCAGCGCTTGGCGTCCAGGGCGAGGACAACGCACTGGCTGCCGAAAAGTTCCGCCCCCTGCGAAAGGAGCGTCGGATCCTGGACGGCCGCCGTGTTGAGCGACGTCTTATCGGCCCCGGCATGGAGACAGTCGCGCATATCCTCGGCGGAGGAAATGCCGCCGCCTACCGTGAGGGGCATAAAGACGCGGCTCGCCGTGCGGTCGATGACATCCAGCATGGATTTGCGTTTTTCCACGCTGGCCGTGATATCCAGGAAAACGAGCTCGTCGGCGCCTTCACGGTCATAGAGCGAAGCCAGTTCTACGGGGTCGCCGGCGTCGCGCAGGCCAATAAAATTCGTCCCCTTCACGACCCGGCCTGCCCGGACGTCGAGACAGGGAATGATGCGTTTGGTCAGCATGGGACCTACCTCCTATCCTCTCACTTGAAAGCCGGCGTTTCCGCGGGAAGGCAGAACGACGCGCGGCCACCGGGGGCGGCGGTCACTTTCCTGCCGCGGCCGCCAGGGCGGCGGACAGATCCACGCGGCCCGTATAGAGGGCTTTGCCGATGATGACGCCTTCGATACCGTCCCCTTCGTGCGCTTTGGCGCGGTGGATGTCGTCGAGGCCGGCCACGCCGCCGGACGCGATGACTTTCACGCCGGACACGCGGGCCAGTTCGGCCGTGGCGTCCACGTTGAGTCCTTCCAGCCTGCCGTCGCGGCTGATATCCGTAAAAATGATATGTTCAATGCCGATGTCGGCCATGGCTTGGCCCAAATCCAGGTAATGCATGCCGCCGCTCACGCCCCAGCCGTCCACGGCAACCATGCCGTTTTTGGCGTCGATGCCGGCCACGACCTGGCCCGGAAAAGCCCGGGCGATGGCTTGCGCGGCCTTGGGATCGCGGGCGGCCAGGCTGCCCAGGATGACGCGGGACACGCCCATGTCCAGCAGGGCCGCCGCCGCCTCCAAGGAGCGGATGCCGCCGCCGACTTCGACACGCACGGGGCCGGCCTGGGCCAGGATGCGGCGGATGACGTCCCGGTTGCGGCTTTCGCCGGCCAGGGCACCGTCCAGATCGACCACGTGGAGCCACGCGGCGCCGACTTCGCGGAACCGGGCAGCCATTTCCGCCGGGTCGTCGGCGTATATGGTTTCCTTGTCAAAACGGCCTTCCACAAGGCGCACGCATTTGCCGCCCCGCAGGTCAATGGCCGGAAAGATAATCATCAGAACACTCCTTTTGCACGGCGTTTCCGTGCCGCTTTCCTTTTCTTCCCGTCATGGCGATCCGTTGCCGCGATTCCGCAGGCAATCCCGGCAAGTTCCCTCCTCACAGCTCCACGAGCCGGCGCAGCATCGCCAGGCCGACGGCGCTGGATTTTTCCGGATGGAACTGGAACCCCATGACGTTGCCCCGCGCCACGGAAGCCACGATGGGGTATCCGTACTCCGCCACGGCCGTCACGAGGGACCGGCCGGCGGGCTCACAGCAGTAGCTGTGGACAAAGTAGACGTACTGCCCCCCGGCGTCCGCCAACAAGGGACAGGGCGTCCGCAGTGCCAGGCTGTTCCAGCCCATGTGGGGGATTTTCAGTGCCGTAGGGATCCGGATCACCTTGCCCGGGAAAATGCCCAGGCCCGGGACGCCGGGCGATTCCTCGCTTTCCTCGAACAGGACCTGCATGCCCAGGCAGATGCCCAGGAAGGGCTTGTCGCGGCGGATGTGTTCCCGCAGCACCGGAATCAGGCCGGACTGCCGCAGGTTCCGCATACAGTCGCCGAAAGCGCCGACGCCGGGCAGGAGCACCTTATCCGCGGCCGCCACGACGGCGGCGTCGGCCGCCTGCCGCAGCGACAGCTTTGCGCACGCTGTGCAGGTTGCCCAGGCCGTAATCGACGATAATCACTGGTGTTGTCATAGGGACCTCCCGTTGAAATTCGCGTTGCCCCTGGCCTGCCCCCGAAGGGACAGGGTTCACAACGCGCCTTTGCTGCTCATGACCCCGTGGACGCGGGGATCCGGCGCCACGGCTTCGGCCAGGGCGCGGGCAAAGGCCTTGAAGATGGCCTCGATCTGGTGATGGACATTAGCCCCGTACAGGATGCGGATATGCAGGGTCAGGCCGGCATGGACGGCGACGGCGCGGAAAAATTCTTCCGCCATTTCCGCGTCGAAGGCGCCGAGCCTCGCTTTCGGGATCTGGGCGTCAAAGACGAGGAAGGGCCGGCCGGAACAGTCCAGGCAGACCTGGGCCAGGGTTTCATCCATGGGCAGGAAGCAGTTCCCGTAGCGGTGGATACCTTCCTTCGCGCCCAGGGCCCGCGCCAGGGCGTCGCCCAGGACGATGCCCACATCTTCCACTGTGTGGTGGCTGTCCACATCCAGGTCCCCCTGGGCGCGGACCGTCAAATCCAGGAACCCGTGCTTCGCCAGCAGGGTCAGCATATGATCCAGGAACCCGATGCCCGTCCGGACGTCGGCCTGGCCCGTCCCGTCCAGGGACAGGATCAGGGCGACCTGCGTCTCCAGGGTCTTCCGTTCTACCGTTGCCTTTCGTTCCGTTGTCATGTCAAATCTCCTCGTTTCCCACGATGGCGCGGCACAACGCCCGCAGCTTGCCCAGGACGACGGCGTTCTCGCCGGGCAGGCCGACGGATTGGCGCAGACAGCCCGGGAGGGCCGGGTGTTCCGTAAAATCACGGAGCAAAATCTTGTCTTCCAGCAGGGCCTTGAACAGGTACTTGCCGGCCTTCGACGGCTGGCTCAGGTTATTGGGCCCGTACTTTTGGTCGTAGGCCCGGGCCAGCAGTTCCTGCAGGCGCCCGGCCGGACGGTAGCAGAGGAAGTTCGTCTGCGACGGCCAGACCTGCATGCCCATGTCCTCCAGGTTCTGGGCCATCAAATCGCGCTGGTCCCGGATTTCCCCGATTTGCGGCGCGAAGGCGTCGCGGTGGGTCAGGCAGGCCATGGCGCACAACAGGGAATAGCCGTTGACATGGTACGGCAGGAGAGTCTTGCCGAGGATTTTCGTCATCAGGCTGCTCCCCACGGCATAGCCGACGCGCAGCCCGGCCATGCTGTAAGCCTTGGAAAAGGTCCGGTAGACCAGGAAATTGCTGTACTTGTGAAGCAAAGCCAGGGCGGACCCGACGACGAGTTTCAGCTGGCCCAGGGGCCGCAGGTCCCGGGGATCCACGCCGTCCCCCTTGGCGAACTCCATATAGGCCTCATCCACGATGACGGGGCAGCCGGCGCCGGCAATGATCGCTTCCACGACGGGCAGGGGATTGTAGTTGCCCGTCGGGTTGTTCGGGTTGTTGAGGATCAGCAGGTCCGGCTGCTCGTCGCGGCAGAACCGCAGCACCGCGTCGGCGTCAAGATACCCATCCACCGTCAGGGGATAGTGGAGAACCTCGCTGTCGGACATTTGGGCGTACACGCCGTACATGGAGAACGACGGATACGGCACGGCAATTTTCCTGCCGGCCCCGCCGAAGGCATAGCAGGCCATCTGCAGGAGCTCGCTGGACCCATTGCCGACACGCACCTTGTCCGTATCGATGCCGAGCTGCTCCGCCAGGAGGGCGCACAGGGTTTCGCACTTCATGGGCGGGTAGCGGTTGTAGGAAAAGTCCTGCATGCGCGCGGCGATGTCCTGCCGCACCACCGCCGGCAGGGGATAATTGGACTCATTGGCGTTGACGACAATGTCGGCGTCAATGGTTTCCACTTCGTATTCTTCCAAATCCGCCAGGCTGTGGCGGACACTAAAATCAGCCATAATCGATTCCTTTCCTGACAGGGGCCCGCGCCGGGGCCGGGAAGGTTCCCACCGGCGCCGCAGGGGCGGGCGCACCTGGTCTTTCTTACTTTTTCCGGTCCGCTTCCTTGCGTTTCCGGATGGCGTTGGCATGGGCACGCAGGCCTTCGGCCTCGGCCATGGCGATGACATCGTCGGCCGCTTCCATGAGGGCCTCGTGCGTATAGGCGATGATGCTCGTCTTTTTCAGGAACGTCTCCACATTGAGGACGCTGTAGAACTTGGCCGTCCCGCCTGTAGGCAGCACATGGTTCGGGCCGGCAAAGTAATCGCCCAGCGGTTCCGGCGAATCCGCGCCCAGGAAGAGGGCGCCGCAATTGCGCAGGAGCGGCAGCAGGTGGAACGGCTCCTTCGTCATGACTTCCAAATGTTCCGGCGCGCTCAGGTTGGCCATGGCGACGACCGTGTCCATGTCCTTCGCCAGGATGATCTTGCCCATGTTCTGCAGGGACGCCGCGGCAATCTCCTCGCGGGGCAGTTCTTTCAGCTGGGTTTCCACTTCCGTGGCGACGGCGCGGGCGACGCGCTCGCTGTCCGTAATGAGGATGGCCGACGCCAGGGGATCGTGTTCGGCCTGGCTCAGGAGGTCCGCCGCTAGGTAGACCGGATTGGCCGTCTCGTCGGCGACGATGAGGATTTCCGAGGGACCGGCGAGCATGTCGATGTCCACATGGCCGTATACCGCTTTTTTCGCCAGTGTCACGAAAAGGTTCCCCGGCCCCGTGATCTTGCTGACTTTCGGGACCGTTTCCGTGCCGAACGCCAGGGCGGCAATGGCCTGGGCGCCGCCCATCTTGTAGATTTCCGTGATGCCGATCTTTTCCGCCGTCACGAGGACGTAGGGATTCAATTTCCCGTCCTTGCCGGGCGGGGCGGCCATAACGATGCGCGGCACGCCGGCGACCTTGGCCGGCACGGCGTTCATGATGACCGACGACGGATACGCCGCCGTGCCGCCGGGCACATAGATGCCCACACTGTCCACGGGCGTGATCTTCTGGCCCAGGAGGCTGCCGTGGGCCCGGTTCGTGAACCACGACCGTGGCATCTGCTCCTCATGGAAGCTTTTCACGTTGGCAATGGCCCGCGTAATAGCGTCGACGACGGCGGGATCCACGAGGGTCCGCGCTTCGTCGAACTCCTTCTCCGTCACGCGCAGGGTTTCCGCCGTCAGGCCGGCGCGGTCGATGGTATTCGTAAAGTAGAGCAGCCGCTCATCCCCGCCGTGGCGGACACCGTCGACGATGCGGTCCACGATCTGCGCCGCCGTCAGGCGCTCGCCCCACATGGCGTCGCAGGCCGCCTGCACGCGCGGCGCCAGTTCCTGTTCGTCAAAAGCCGTTTTTTTCAGGAGGGCCGCGATGTCGGCGGCGCTCCGGTTCCTTGCGTCTGTAATTTTCATTTTTCCGCCTCCAATGCCTGCTGCAGGTCCTGCACAAGGCCGTGCAGCCGGTCGAATTTCAATTTAAAGCTCACGGGGTTGGCAATGAGCCGCGCCGTGGACGTAAAAATCCGCGCGACTTCGCACAGCTTGTTTTCCCGGATGGTCGTCCCCGTTTCGACGATATCGACGATACATTCCGCCAGGCCGATCAGGGGCCCCAGTTCGATGGACCCGTTCAGCTTGACGATATCCATCTGGATTCCCTGGGAATCGAAAAAGCGCTTCGCGCAGCGGGGATACTTGGTGGCCACGCGCAGGTGGGCGTAGTCCGCCATATCGGGACGGACCTTCGCTTCGGGAACGGCCATCATGAGATGGCATTTCCCATACCCCAGGTCCAGCAGCTCGTAGACATCTTTATTCTCTTCCAGGAGGACATCCTTGCCGATAAAACCGATGTCCGCCGCGCCATATTCCACATACGTCGGCAAATCGACGGTTTTCGTGATGATAAAACGGATTTTCTTTTCCTCGTTGGTCAGGACCAGCTTCCGCGAATCTTCCGACACGCCTTCGGCATCCCAGCCGACCTGGGTCAGCAGGTCCCGGCTCCGCCGGAAGAGTTTGCCCTTGGGCAGGGCAATGGTAATATAATCGTTCATCGGCTCACTCCTCCACAAACCGGAAATCTTCGCACTGGTTGGCCCGGGCCTGGGCGGCGGCTTCGGCCTCCGTCATGGGCCACGTGGCCAGTTTCACGCGCTGCCCCTGGCCGCGCAGTTCCCCCGCCAGGCGGATGGCCGCGGCAGTCTGCCCCGGCGCGTAGGCCAGGAAGAGGGACGGCGGCACAGGCAAATCGGCCTGTTCCAGGCCCCGCTGCCGCTGCAGCGTCAGGACAAGGCGTTCCATGCCTAGGGCGAAGCCCGTGGCAGGACAGGGCGGCCCGAACTGCTGCATGAGCGTATCGTAGCGCCCGCCGCCGATGACGGAATAGCCCATGCCAGCGGCATAGCCTTCGAAGAGCATCCCCGTATAGTAATCGAGGCTGCGCGTCAGGCCCAGGTCAAAGCTCAGGTAAGACGCCACCCCGTAGGCGTCGCACAAGTCGTAAATGCGGCGCAGGTTTTCCAGGGCGTCCCAGCAGCGGCGGCTCAGGACGCGGTCCTGCAACTCCCGCAGAAGGTCCACCCCGCCGTGGAGGTAAAGCAGGTCCTTAAAGACCGCCGCCAGCTGGGTCGGGATTCCCGCGGCGTCCACGACTTCGCCGAGGCCCACCACATCCCGCTTCATGAGACACTGCTTGACCGCCCGCGCTTCGTCGTCCGACAAGGCCGCCGCCTCGAGCAGGCCGTTGATGAACTCCATCTGCCCCAAGCTGAGGGTAAAGTCCTGCAGGCCCGCGTCCAGCAGGGTCTGCACGGCCAGGGCGATCACTTCGGCATCCGCTTCGGCGCCGTCCGCTCCCATCATTTCAATGCCGCACTGCGTAAATTCGCACTGGCGGCCGGCCTGGGCCTCTTCGTAACGGAAGAGGTGCGACCGATAGGACAGGCGTTTGACCCCCCGGTGGTGCCGGAACCGCGTCGCCACCATGCGGGCGATGGGCGCCGTCATATCCGTGCGCAGCATCAGCGTCCGGCCGCGGCGGTCCAGGAACCGGAAAGCGGTCTGGTCCCGGTCGCCGGTCATGGCGAAGGTGTCGGCATATTCAAAAGTAGGCGTGTCCACTTCGTCGTAGCCCCAGGCGGCGAAAAGGCGCCCGATGCGGGTTTCCAGCCGCTGCCGCAGGGCCCCTTCCCCGGGAAGGATATCCCTCGTGCCGTACGGCACGCGTAAAATCGAATCAGTCATAATCCTGTACCTGCCGTTTCAATTCGGCCCTTTCCTTTTCAAATTGAACCTTGCGCTGCATCCGGGGCGGCCGGCTCTCGGTCTGCCCCTCCTTGAGGTTCGCCAGCGCCGTCAAATAGCCATCCTGCCCGTAGACCAGACACCGTTTGACCCGCGAAATGGTCGCCGTGCTGGCCCCCGTCCGGGCAACGATATCCTCGTACTTGATGCCCTCGTCCAGGAGACGCGCCACTTCGAAGCGCTGCGCCAGGGCGCGATACTCGCTGATGGTGCACACATCTTCCAGGAAATGGGACACTTCCTGCGTCGTCTTCAGGGATAAGATGGCCTTGCAAAGCTGTTCCGTCAATTTGTTCTCGATTTTTTCGGACATGATGGCCTCCTGCTGTAGATTGTCCTGTACCCCAGGCGGAAATGAAAAAAGAACCACAAAATATTTTTCGTATTTATTAATTTATCACTTTATTTTGTGAAAGTCAATTATTTTTTAATTGACAAGTTATAGTTCTTAAAGTATGATTGTGTAGATTAATTGTATTATTTCCTATTAATAGAAGGTATATAAAAAACATTTGTGTACACATGGAAGGATGTCGAGTACTTATGATTCAGCTCGTCAACGTGGAAAAAACCTACTACAGCAAGGCCGGCAACATCGAGGCCCTGAAAAAGACCAACCTGGAAATCCGGGACGGTGAGATTTTCGGCATCATCGGATTGTCCGGCGCCGGCAAATCGACGCTCATCCGCTGCATCAACATGCTGGAAGTGCCCACGGGCGGCCAGGTCTTCGTGGACGGGCAGGAAATGACGGCCCTCTCCGGCGCGGCCCTGCGCAAGGCCCGCCAGAACATCGGCATGATCTTCCAGCACTTCAACCTGCTGGCCAGCCGCACGGTCGAGGAAAACGTGGCGTTCCCCCTGGAAATCCAGGGCCTGCCGAAAGACCAGATCCGGGCCCGCGTGGCCGAGCTCCTGAAACTGGTCCAGCTGGATACCCGCAAAGACTACTATCCGAGCCAGCTTTCGGGCGGCCAGAAACAGCGTGTCGGCATCGCCCGCGCCCTAGCGTCCAATCCGAAGGTGCTCCTGTCCGACGAGGCGACGAGCGCCCTGGATCCCCAGACGACCCAGTCCATCCTGGCCCTGCTGAAGGACATCAACCGGAAGCTGAACCTGACCATCGTCCTCATTACCCACCAGATGGAAGTGGTCAAGGAAATCTGCGACCGTGTGGCCGTCATCGAAAACGGGAACATCCTCGAAGAAGGGTCCATGTACCGCGTGTTCACCAATCCCCAGCAGGATACGACGAAGGAATTCGTCCGGACGGTCAACGACATCAAGCTCCCGCCCCTGTTCCGGAAGGACCGGGTGAAGCAGTCCTATTTCCCCGGCGCCAAGCTCATTGTGAACCTGGAGTTCCTGAGCGATCCCGACGCGCCGGAAACGAAGGATGGCACGGCGGACGCGTACCAGCCCGTCGTATCGACGATCATTAAAAAGTTCGGCGTCGACGTGAATATCCTCTCGGGCAAAGTCGACTACCTGAAGGACGCGCCCTACGGCACGCTGCTCGTCGAAGTCATCGGGGGAGAAGACGCGATCCGCCAATCCCTCGCCTATCTGGAATCAGTTCATGTAAAACGGGAGGTACTCGGCTATGTCGAATAATCTCATGGAATTACTTGCTGCGTCTCTCGGGGAAACCCTCTACATGGTCGTCGTGGCCATCGCCATCGCCTGCCTGCTCGGCATTCCCCTGGGCGTCATCCTGACTATCACGCGGAAGGACCACATTTTGCCGAACGCGCCGGTTCACAACATCCTCGGCGCCATCGTCAACGCCATCCGGTCCGTTCCTTTCATTATCCTCATGGTGGCCATCATCCCCTTCACGCGCCTCGTCGTCGGTTCTTCCATCGGCACGACGGCGGCCATCGTGCCCCTGACCATTACGTGCGCCCCCTTCGTGGCCCGTATCATTGAGTCGTCCATGCTGGAAATCGATCCCGGCGTCATCGAGATGGCCCAGTCCATGGGGGCCAGCCCCTGGCAGATCATCTGGAAGGTCATGCTGCCGGAATCGCTGCACTCCATTTTCCTGGGCATCACCCTCGCCCTGATTTCCCTCATCGGCGCGTCCGCCATGGCCGGCGCCCTCGGCGGCGGTGGTCTGGGCGACCTGGCCATCCGCTACGGCTACCAGCGTTTCCAGACCGATGTCATGGTCGCGACGGTCATCGTCCTGATTGTCCTCGTCCAGGGCGTCCAGTCCATCGGCAACACGGTTTCCCGGAAACTCAATAAAAACAAGATTTCCTGAATACGCAAATTCCCCGCTGGTACCGGTCCGTGGTACCAGCGGGGAATTTTTTGTTGGGAAAATTTTGGTTGGGCATGGCAAGCGGCGGCCCGCCCTGTTCCGGAGAAACCCGCGGGGATTTTTCCGGGCCGCGGCGTCACGCCCGGGGGGACGAGGGATGATCGGCCACTTCCAGGGCGTCCCGTTTCGCCGGATCGACCATGCCGAACAGAAAGTGCGTAATGACGTTGTCCGCCAGTTCGTCCAGCGTAAGGCCCGCGCTGCCCTGGCCGCCGCGGCGGAAGACCCGTTCCGGGTCGGGGTGGAGGAAGAGCACCATGGCCATGCCGAAGAACAGGTGGTACGCAATGTCCTGGTGCTGGGCGCTGCGGCGGAAAAGGCCCTGCTCCACGCCTTCGCGGTAGACGGCCGCCAGCGGCTCCGCTTCTTCGTTGATCATCTCCTGATAGCGCTGCATTTCCGCCAGTTTTTCCGGCGACGGCATGGGGCCCCAGCGGACATACTGCCGGTAGGTGCCATCCGGCTGGCGGTCGCCGACGACGCCCTTGTTCATGCCCGCCATCTCGTTGCCCACGACGGGCCACAAGACCTTGTTTTCCGTCAGGAACCGGAGCCAGCGGCGGCTCAGGAGACGCATCCGTTCCGGCACGCCGCAGCTTTCCCGACGGGCCAGGGCCCACAAATCCTCCATCAGGGCCTGGTGCTTGCCCAGGACCAGCTGGTAGAACAAATTTTCCTTGTTGCCGAAATAGCGGTATACCGTGCCCTTGCCCGTATCGGCCAGCTTGATGATCTCGTCCAGGGTCGCATCCGTATACCCTTTGCTCGTGAACACTTCCTCTGCCGCCGCGAGCAGGCTCGCTTTCTTTTCCCGCTCCCGTTCCGCTCGTGTGGCCATGCTTTTCCTCCCTTGCGCCCATCGCGCCTTCTTTCAACGTTTCATTATACCGTAAAATCCCCCGCCTGTATAGACTGGCCAGTCCCTTTTCCGGACAAGGGACCGGTCCGGCTGCCCGCCAACGACCCGGCAGGACCGACAGCAAACCGGCAGGGCGCGAATTTCGACCGGTCGGGGGTTAGTCCTTTTCATTGTCAGACAGATACGGTATAATAAAGTAGCGAAAGTGGGCAAGGCCCGCTTCTTTCGGCATGTCCATCCAAGGGACAAAGGATGATGGATTCTAAGGAGGTATGTTCGTATGCTGAAACTCGTGTCGAAACGGTGCAAAGGCTGTGGCATCTGCGCCAACTTCTGCCCGAAAAAAGTATTGGAAATCACAGAAGTCGGCAAATGTGCCATTATCCCCGGCAAGGAAGACGACTGCATCCAGTGCGGCCAGTGTGAACTGCGCTGCCCGGACTACGCCATCTTCGTGGAAAAAGACAAGTGAGAAGGAGTGAAAAACATGTCCATCAAGCTGTTACAAGGCAACCAGGCAGTAGTGGAGGGCGCTATCGCGGCCGGCGTGAAGTTCTACGGCGGTTACCCCATCACCCCTTCTACTGAGATTGCGGAACAATTGGCGGCCCGCCTGCCCCAGGTCGGCGGCAAATTCATGCAGACCGAAGACGAACTGGCCGGCATCGGCGCGGTCATCGGCGCTTCCATGGGCGGCAAAAAGGCCATGACCGCCACGAGCGGCCCGGGGTTCTCCCTGAAACAGGAACTGCTTGGTCTCGCCTGCACGGCGGAAATCCCCATCGTCGTCGTCGACGTGCAGCGTGTAGGCCCGGCGACGGGTCAGCCCACGAGCCCGGCCCAGGGCGAGGTCATGATGACCCGCTGGGGCACCCACGGCGACCACTGGGTCATCGTCGTCAGCCCCGTCTCCGTGCCGGAGTGCTTCTGGCTGACCATCCGCGCCGTCAACCTGGCGGAAAAATACCGTGTCCCCGTCATCATCCTCATGGACGAAGTCGTGGGCCATATGCGGGAAAAGATTGAACTCCCCGACGATTACAGCACCATCGAGACCGTAGACCGCAAGCGGCCGGACTGCGCGCCGGAAGACTACCTGGCCTACGGCACGAAGGGCGACGACCTGGTACCGCCCATGGCGGACTTCGGCAGCGGCTACCGCTGGCACGTGACGGGCCTGATCCACGACGAGACGGGCTTCCCGAAGGGCACGCCCGACGCGACGGTCCAGTCCCTGAACCGGCTTCACGACAAAATCTACAAGAACCTGGACGACATCGTTACCTTTGAAAATTACAAGACCGACGACGCGGACTACGTCATCGTGTCCTTCGGCGGCGCCGCCCGGACGGCCTACGATACGGTCGACATGGCCCGCAAGGAAGGCCTCAAGGTAGGCCTCTTCCGCGCCATCACGCTCTGGCCCTTCCCGGAAAAACAGGTACAGGAACTGGCCTCCCGAGTCCAGGGCATCCTGGTGCACGAACTGAACTACGGCCAGTACGTACTGGAAGTGGAACGCGTCGTCGCCGGCAAGTGCCCGGTCTGGCTGTACGGCAAGTACGACAACTCCTCGGCGGCGCCGAAACAGCTGCTGGACGAGCTGAAGAAACATTTGGGCCGTTAAGGGAAAGGAGCATATCACCATGGGAATGGAACAACTTCTGGAAAAATATTTCCGTCCGGGCCGCCTGCCCCACATCTGGTGCCCCGGCTGTGGCCACGGAATCATTACCGGCGCCATTGTCAAAGCGGTCGATAAACTGGGTCTCTCCAAAGACGAGGTAGCCGTCATTTCCGGCATCGGCTGCTCCAGCCGCGCGTCGGGCTACCTGGATTTCAACACGGCGAACACCTTGCACGGCCGTGCCCTGCCGATTGCGAGCGGCCTGAAAATGGCCAATCCGAAGCTGAAGGTCATCGTCCCCTCGGGTGACGGCGACGCGGCGGCCATCGGCGGCAACCACCTGATCCACGCGGCACGCCGCAACATCGACTTGACCCTCATTGTCTACAACAACAGCATTTACGGCATGACCGGCGGCCAGTACTCGCCCCTGACCCCCAAGGGATCGAAGGCGACGACGGCTCCCTACCTGACTATCGAACCGGCCTTCAACCTGCTGGACCTGGCCAAGGCGGCCGGCGCCACCTTCGTAGCCCGCTCCACGACGTTCCATGTGCAGAACATGGTCGACGTCATCGCCAAGGCCATCGAGCACAAAGGCTTTTCCATCGTCGAATGCGTCACGGGCTGCCCGACGAACTTCGGCCGCCAGAACAAGATCGGCTCGGCCCCGAAGATGATCGAATGGCAGCGCGACCACGGCGTCATGATCGGCGCCTGGAACCGCATGGACGACGAAACCCGTGCCAAAGCCCTCGCGGACGGCAAATTCCCCATCGGCGTCCTCTACGAAAACAATGATGTCCAGGAATACACCGAAGCGTACGATGAACTCATCAAACGGGCACAGGGAGGTAAATGACCATGAGACATAATTTCCGTTTTGCCGGCACGGGCGGCCAGGGCCTGATCACGGCCGCCATTATCCTGGCCGAAGCGGCCATCGAAGATAACAAGGAAGCCGTCCAATCCCAGTCCTACGGGCCGGAAGCCCGCGGCGGCTCCTCCAAGGCCGACTGCATCATTTCCGACGACAAGATCTGGTTCAACCGCGTCGTCTGCCCCGACGTGCTCCTCGCCATGAGCCAGGAAGCGGCCAACAAATACACGGCGGACTGCGACGAGAATACGGTCGTCATCACGGACAGCCTCTTCGTCAAGGACCTGCCGGGCAAGCACAAGGAGCGCTATGACCTGCCCATTACCCACACGGCCGTCAACGAATGCGGCAAGACCTTGTTCGCCAACATCGTCGCCCTCGGCGCCATCGTCGCCCTGACGCACTGCGTATCCGACGAATCCATCGTCAACGCTGTCCTGGGCCGCGTTCCCAAGGGAACGGAAGAAGCCAACAAGAAAGCCCTGAAGGCCGGTATGGACTTGGTCCGCAATTACAAAAAATAACGGGAAGCACGACGGGACGCGGCTGGAGGACCCTGTCCCCCGCCGCCCCTGTTTCCCGTGAAACACCAAAGCCCGCAGAAGATTCCGCGGGCTTTTTGCGTGAGCCGCCGCCCCGTACCGCGCGGGGCGGCAGGGCGGGCCGGAAAAACCGCGGCCTGCCTTAGTTCACATATTCCTCACAAACGGTTAACAGACGCGTCAAACTTTTCTCCCCCGGCAGTGGTATACTGGACATATCGAGAAGCATACACAAAACAATCTGGAAGTGGAAGAAGGTAATTTCCTTGGGGTTCATGAAGCGAAAAGCAACGGCCATCCTCCTGTCCGTCTCCATGGCGGTGTCTGCCGCCCTGGCCATCGGTAATGTCTATGTGAAATAGGGCCGGAACGCGGCTTTCGGGAAGCCGCGATACGATTGCCAGCATACTGCCAATACCCCTCCGGCAGTTTCCTATAATTGAAGAGTAGTCTGGGAGACATCTCTCTCAAAGAAACGGCCACACCGGCTTTGCCGCCCGGTGTGGCCCTTCTTTTTGCGTGTCCCGTGTCTATTGGCGTCTGGTTTTGCCGGTCGTCGCTCATTTCCGCCGGCGGCTTCCGCTGCCGCCGGGGTTGACACCCTTGCCGTTCCCGCCCTTGCCTCGGATTTCCGCGGCGGCCAGGACCGCCTGGGCCACCGCCTTCAGGGACAGGCGCCGGTCCATGCTCAGCTTCTGCATGGCTTCGAACGCGTCCCGTTCCGAAAATCCGTGCTGGTCCATCAGGACTCCCTTGGCACGGTCCAGCAGTTTCCGCGTTTCCAGGTCGTCCTTCGCCTTGTCCAGTTCCCGCGCCAGGCTCCGGTACGACTCCCAGCGGGTCATGGCGACCTCGAGGGCCGGCGTCAGCTCTTCTTCGCGGATGGGCTTGACCAGATAGGCCATGACGCCCGAATCGGCAGCCTGCTCGACCACGTCCCGCTGACTGTACGCCGTCAGCAGCAGCACCGGCGCCAACTGTTCCCCGCCGATGAGTTTCGCCGCTTCCAGACCCGACATGCCGGGCATCTTCACATCCATCAGGACCAGATCGGGATGGAGTTCCCGGGCCAGCCGCACCGCGTCGGCCCCGTTATCCGCCTCCCCGACCACGTCGTGCCCCCGTTCGGCCAGCATTTCACTCAGGTCGAGCCGCAAAATCGCTTCATCATCTACGACTAAAATCCGTAATTGTTTCACGTTGGTTCCTTTCCCTTTTCCGTTTCCTTTTCTTTTCCCCAGCCCGCGGCAGGAGACGGCCTTTCCCGCGGCCCCTCGTCCTGCCGGCGGCCTGCCCGTCCCTACACGCGCGGCAGGAGGACTTCCGACACGGTCCCGGTCCGCCCGTCCGTCCGCCCGCGCAGGTAAAACACGCCTTTCAAATCGGACTGGACGACCGTCTGGACGATTTTCAGTCCCAGGCTCTTGGTTCGGCCGGGCTGAAAATCCTTCGGCAGTCCCACGCCGTCGTCCTGGACCCGCAAGATGATGTTTCCCGGCGTTTCAAAGAGTTCCACGGACAAAGTCCCCTGCCGACGCCCTTCAAACCCATGCTCCAGGGAATTCTGCACCAGTTCGTTCAACACGAGGGACAGGCTGGCCGCCTTTTGCGACGGCAGCCGAAGCGGCGCCGCCTTCCATTCCGTCTTCAGCCGCAGCTCTGGATTGCCCATGCTGCTCAGGACCGTGCGGAACACCTCTTTTCCCAGGGTCGCCATGTCGACCTCTTCCGAGCCCTGCGTGGACAGATACTCATGGACGAGGGCAATGCTGCTGATGCGGTTGATGGCGTCCTTCAGGACGAGCTTCGTCTCCTCTTCCGACGCGCGGCGCTGTTCCAGCCGCAGGAGGCTCGCAATGGTCTGCAGGTTGTTCTTCACGCGGTGGTGGATTTCCTTGATCATGGCGGACTGGACGCGCAGTTCCTCTTCCTTCTGGCGCAGCTGCGTCACGTCCTCGATAATGGCGATAAGCTGCCGGGGCCGGCTGCCGGTCCCGCCGATAGGGAGGAAGCGCAGATCCAGGATCAGGCCCTTGCGGCGCAGTTCCTCTTCGTAGGCCTCGCCCGTGGAAAGCACTTCCGTCACGCCGTTCCAGTGGATTTCCAAACTGTTCGTGCGCTGCCCCACGAGGGTGCCCACGCCCAGGACCCGGTAGATGTGACGGGCCGCGTTGTTGGCAGCCAGGATCCGGCAGTCCGCCCCGTCGACCAGGACCAGGCCGTCGATACTGGCCATGCGGCGGTAACAGGGGCCGCTGCAGTCCGTGCCGACATGGGACCGCAGAAAGTCCAGCGTGGCGTCCCAAAAGACGACGTCGGCTTCGCGGTCTTCAAAGACAGCGGCGCTGAAACAGGTGCCGGCGGCGTCGAAGATCGGATAGGCCTTCAGGCGGGCGTACTGTCCCAGCATGAATTCCCGCATGCCTTCCGTCACGACGCCTTTCTCCAGGGTGTGCACCGCCAGCGGTTCGTCGGACAGGCGGATCGGGACGAAGGCCGTGCCGGCCGGCGTGTCCGGGACATCTTCCAGGCGGGTCAGGGGCTCGGCCTGGGTGTACCAGGCGAGAAAGAGCTCTTCGCCGTGGTCCGTGGCGGCAGGCCCGGGCAGGCTGCGCGCCTCCCCCCGTTCCGTCACCGGGACGACGAGGGAAATTTTCGCTTGCGCAATATCCGCCGCCAGGGGCAGCAGGACTTGCATGGACCGAAGGATGCGGTCCTGTTCTTTCGTCAGTGCCTGGATCATGGCCGCGGCTCCCCTTTCCCGACCGGCGAGGCCCCTGGGGCCGCGGGCTTTTTCTTCTGGCAGTTTTCGGCGTACGGACAGCCGCCGCAGCCGCTGTCACAGCCGTCAGGCCCGCGGAACAGGGAACGGACGGCCAGCGCGGCCAGGACGGCCACGATGCCCAGCAAAATCCAATCCAGTGTACTCAAAGAAGCAAAAAGATTCATGGCAATTCTCCAAAACAAGGGGCCGGCTCAGAACAGCAGGGCCAGGTGATAGACTCCCAAAGCCGCGAGCCAGGCAATGGCGCACTGCGCCACCACGACTCCCAAGGCGCCGAGGGTCGAATCCAATTCCCGGCGGATGGTGGCGACGGCGGCGACGCACGGGGTGTACAGGAGCGTAAAGGTCAGGAAGGACGCAGCCGCGGCCGGCGTAAAGATTCCCCGCAGGATGGTCGTCATGGTCGCCGGCGTGACGTTGGTCAGGACGGTCAGGGTGGACACGACGGTTTCCTTGGCGGCAAAGCCTGTCAGGAGGGACGTCGCCACCCGCCAGTCCGTAAAGCCCAAGGGCCCGAAGGCGGGAGCAAGGGCCTGCCCGATCAGGGCCAGGAGGCTCTTCGCGTTGTCTTCCACGGCGAAGAAACGGGCGTCGAACGTGCCCAGGAACCAGATGATCAACGTGCAGACGAAAATGACGCCGAACGCGCGCTGGAGAAACCCGCTGGCCTTTTCCCACAAGAGCAGTCCGACGCTCTTCGCCGACGGGAAGCGGTAGTTGGGCAGTTCCATGACGAAGGGCACGGGCTTGCCCCGGAAGGCCGTGTTCTTCAGGAGCAGGGACACGACAATGGCCATGAGGATGCCCGTGCAGTAGATGATAATCATGGCCAGGGCGGCGTAATCCGCGAAAAAGGCCGAGACGAGGATGCCATAGACGGGGATCTTGGCGGAACAACTCATGAACGGAATCAGGAGCAGGGACATCTTGCGGTCCCTGTCGCTCGACACGGTACGGGTCGCCATGACGGCAGGGACCGTGCAGCCGAAGCCGATCAGCATGGGCACGATGCTCCGGCCGGACAGGCCAATCTTGCGGAGCAGGCGGTCCATGACGAAGGCCACGCGGGCCATGTAGCCCGTGTCTTCCAGGACGGAAAGGAAGAAGAAGAGCGTCACGATGATGGGCAGGAAAGACAGCACCGTGCCGACACCGGAAAAAATACCGTCCGTAATCAGGCTGTGGACGACGGGGTTGATGCCGTAGGCGTCCATGCCGGCCGCCACGGACGCGCCAAGGGCGTCGATGCCGTCGGCCAGCAGGTCCGACAGGGCCTGCCCGATGACACTGAAGGTCAGCCAGAACACGAGGACCATGATGGCCAGGAAAGCCGGGATAGCCGTATACCGGCCTGTCAGGATCCTGTCCATGCGGAGGCTGCGCAGGTGTTCCTTGCTTTCGTGGGCGTGAACCACCGTCCCGGCGACAACGCTTTCGATGAAGCGGTACCGCATGTCCGCCAGGGCGGCGTTGCGGTCCAGGCCCGATTCCTCTTCCAGCTGGACAATGATGTGTTCCAGCATTTCCTTCTCGTTCTGGTCCAGGTCGAGCTGCTCGTCCATGCCGCTGTCGCCCTCGATCAGCTTCGTGGCGCAGAACCGGGCGGGAATGCCCAGCCGGTCCGCGTGGTCCTCGATCAAATGGACGACGGCGTGGATGGCGCGGTGCACCGGCGAACCGGCTTCGCAAAAGTCCGTGACCCTGGGGCGCGTCTTGGCGCGGGCCACTTCCTGCGCGCGGTCGATGAGTTCCGCCACGCCTTCGTTCTTCACGGCGCTGATGGGCACCACGGGAATGCCCAGGGCCGCGCTGAGCTTCTCCACCTCCACCGTGCCCCCGTTGGCCCGCAGCTCGTCCATCATGTTGAGGGCGAGGACCGTGGGCACCTGCAGCTCCAGGAGCTGGAGGGTCAGGTACAGGTTGCGTTCGATATTCGTCGCGTCGACGATATTGATGATGGCGTCGGGCTTTTCCTGGATGATAAAGTCCTTCGTCACGATTTCTTCCTGCGTATACGGGCGCAGGGAATAGATACCCGGCAGGTCGACGACGTCACAGCGGTTCTTGGTGCCGCGGACCACGCCGATTTTCTGGTCCACCGTGACCCCGGGGAAATTTCCCACGTGCTGGTTGGACCCCGTCAGGGCATTGAACAACGTTGTTTTTCCACAATTCTGGTTGCCGGCTAACGCGAAAATCATGTCACACCCCTGCTTCCCGCACGGTTTCGTCGGCCAGGACGATATTCGCCGCTTCTTCCAGGCGCAGCGTCAATTCGTACCCCCGGACTTTGATTTCGATGGGATCGCCCATGGGGGCGGTTTTCTGCAGCTGTACCTGCGTGTGGGGAATGAGGCCCATGTCGAGCAGGCGGTTGCGCAGCGCGCCTTCGCCGCGGACGGCGGAGATGGTCCCGCACCAGCCGACAGGCAATGTATCTAAGGTCATACTCCTACGACTCCTTATCAAAACGGATCAAAAACAAACAGAATATACCCGCACGCCGGCGGCGCGGGGCCGAAGGTCCCGCGAGGGCCGGGAATAAGCCAGGGATGGCCCCGGGGGCGGGTCAGGAACGAACCGGAGGCGGCAACGGGGCGGGGCCGGGACATCGGTACACCGTGGTCCCGCCGACGAGGGTTTCCCGGATGGAGACCGTTTCGTCGAAGAGGACCATGTCCGCCGCGGCGCCGGGGCGGATCGAGCCCCAGACGCCTTCCTTGCCCAGTTCCTTCGCCGGGACAGCCGTCACGGCGCGCAGGGCTTCGGGCCAGGACGCGCCCGTATTTTCCTTCCAGTGGCGCAGGCCTTCGTTCAGGCAAAGGACGCTGCCGGCCAGGGTGCCATCGGCCAGCCGGGCGGCGCCGTCCCGCACGGTCACGGTCTGGCCGCCCAGTTCGGAAGGCCCGTCGCCGAGGCCGCAGGCCCGCATGGAATCGGTGACGAGAACGACGCCGTCCGGCCCTTTGAGGCGGTACAGCAGAGCCTGCGCCGCCGGATGGACGTGCAGGTTGTCCGCAATGAGTTCGCACACGGCGTCACTCTGCCAGGCGGCGCCGACCAGGCCCGGCCGGCGGTGGTGAAACCCCGTCATGGCATTGTACAGATGGGTCACGTGGCCCGCGCCGGCGGCAAAGGCTGCCCGCGCCTCCTCCCAGGACGCGTCGCTGTGCCCCAGGGATACGGTGATGCGCCACGCCCGGCAGGCCGCGATGAACGCGTCCCGTTCCGCCGGCGATACGGTCTCCGGCGCCAGGACGACGTAACGGATCACGTCCGCATACGGTTCCAGAAGGGACGCGTCCGCCCTGGCAATGGCGGCGCCGCGCTGGGCGCCCTTGCGGGCGTCGCTGACGAAAGGCCCTTCCAGGTAGGCCCCGGCCACACGGGCGCCCACCGGGACCGTCCCGGGGCGGGACTGCGCGTCCCGCACGCGGCGCACACTGGCCAGGGCCCGCGTGACGGCAGGCCACTCGTACGTCATGGTCGTCGGCACAAAGGCCGTCACGCCGGTCGCGGCCTGGAAACGGCTCATCGCCTCCAGGCCGGCGTCCTCGCCGTCCATGACATCCTTGCCCACGCAGCCGTGGAGGTGGATATTCACAAACCCCGGCGATACGTAGCATCCCCCGGCGTCGGTCACGGACACGGGCTGTCCTTCCCAGGTCCCATCCCGCCCGTACGACGCTTGAAAGGTCGTCTCCGTCACGATGGCCCGGACCTTCGTGTCAAACAACAGGACGCATCCTTCCAGGATCTCGTCCTCCAAAATCAACTTTCCGTGCAGTATGGCGCGCATCATTTCTACCTTCCTTATTGTGTGTAGATATTATAGCACGTTTGCGGCCACGCAAAAACCCCCGGACAGACGGTCCTTGCCGTCTTCCGGGGGTTCCCCTCCTTTGGCGCCTTGCGGCAGTCCCGGCCGCGCCTTCGCGGCGCTTTTTTCTCTGTTTGGCCCGGCCTGCCGGCCCTTCTTTCTCCCGGCTGTCGCCGGAACGTCCGCCTGCGGCGGCCTGCCGGCCGCCGTCCCGGCGAAACGAAAGGATCCTTTCTCTCCTCGTTGAGGAATCGCTGCTCAATCGTTGTTGAAGCGTTGTTGAATCGTTGCTTAATCGTTGATGCCGTACAGCAGGTCCCCGTAGGTCGGATACGGCAGGTAATCCGCGCCGAGGAGCGCCTCCACGGTGTCGCCGGACGCGCGGAGCGTATCCATGGCGGCCAGGACCTTGTCGTGGTACGCCGTGCCGGCCTTGCGCTGGTCCGTGATCTTTTCCGCGGCCGTCAGGACCTTTTCCAGCTTCGTACCGTCCGTGGTCATCTGCTGGACCGCTTTGTTCAGCTTTTCCAGGAAAGTCGTATCCAGGGGGATGCCCAGGGCCTTTTCGTTCAACGCCGTCGTGGTCAAATCCTTCAGGTATTTTTCCGCCGCCGGCAGCAGATCCTTATGCAGCATATCCAGCATGGTCAAGGCTTCGATGTTCAACGTCTTGTTGTACAATTCGTACTGGATCTCGATGCGGGACGCCACTTCGGTTTCCGTAAAGATTCCGTGCTTGACGACGAGGTCCACGTTCTTCTTTGCCGTCATGGCCGCCAGGGCTTCCGGCGTGGACTTGAGGTTCAGCAGGCCCCGTTTTTCCGCTTCCGCGACCCATTCGTCCGTATAGCCGTTGCCGTTGAAGACGATGCGCTTGTGTTCTTTGTAGACTTTTTTCACCAGGTCCTTGACGGCCTGGGACAAGTCCTTGGCCGCGACGCCCTGCAGCTGGTCGGCGACCCAGTCCAGTTCTTCCGCCACGATGGCATTCAGGTATACGTTGGTGCAGGCGATGGAAGCCTGGGAGCCCAGCATGCGGAACTCGAACTTGTTGCCCGTAAAGGCGAAGGGCGAAGTGCGGTTGCGGTCCGTGTTGTCCTTTTCCAGGGCCGGTACCGTTTCGCCGGAAATCTTCATGAGCGTTTCCTGATGGGATGTATAGGGTTTGCCGGCGGCAATGGCTTCGAGGACGCCCGTCAATTCCGTTCCCAGGAAGACGGAAACGATGGCCGGCGGCGCTTCGTTGGCGCCCAGGCGGTGGTCGTTGCCCGCGCTGGCGACGGTAGCGCGCATGACATCCTGGTATTCGTCGATGCCTTTCAGGACAGCGGCCAGGAACAGCAGGAACTGGTCATTGTGGTAGACGTCGTCGCCGGGGTTCAGCAGGTTGCGGCCTTCGAGGGTCGAAATGGACCAGTTGTTGTGCTTGCCGCTGCCGTTGATGCCCTCGAACGGTTTTTCATGGAGCAGGCACACCATGCCGTGCTTCAGGGCAATCCGCTTCATGTATTCCATCATGAGCTGGTTGTGGTCCGTGGCCAGGTTGACCGTCGTGAAGATCGGGGCCAGTTCGTGCTGCGCCGGCGCGACTTCGTTGTGTTCCGTCTTCGCCAGGACGCCCAGCTTCCACAGTTCTTCGTCCAGTTCTTCCATGAAGGCCTTGACGCGCGGTTTAATGACGCCAAAGTAATGGTCTTCCATTTCCTGTCCCTTCGGCACTTTGGCGCCGAACAGGGTACGGCCGCAGTAAATCAGATCGCGCCGTTTTTCCCACAGTTTCTTGTCGACGAGAAAATATTCCTGTTCCGGCCCGACGTTGGTAATGACCCGTTCCGTCGCGATGCCCAGGATTTTCAGGACCCGCTTGGCCGACTTGTCCAAGGCGTTGATGGAGCGCAGGAGCGGCGTCTTTTTATCCAGCACGTCGCCCGTGTAGGAGCAGAACGCCGTCGGGATGTACAGGCAGTTGTCCTTGATGAAGGCGTAGGACGTGGGATCCCAGGCCGTATAGCCGCGGGCTTCAAAGGTAGCGCGCAGGCCGCCGGAGGGGAA
>ENA-ORNY01000422-ORNY01000422.1-human-gut-metagenome-genome-assembly--contig:-NODE-422-length-29132-cov-47.849641_pt1 | contig 29132 bp, 24 predicted proteins | sample MGYA00242122_ERZ509036 | MGnify/ENA primary metagenome ERZ509036 (study PRJEB26280, sample SAMEA2338696) | human gut metagenome | biome: human gut; feature: human-associated habitat; material: faeces... | reverse complement strand
CCGCACGGGGGGTAGGGAAACCTCTGGAAAATGTGGGTTTTGCGGGAATAACCCCGGTGGAGGCCGTCGGCCCCGGCCATTGGAGGATTGCCGTTAAAAACAATAGTCCATCCCCTCTTCGGAGCGAAATCTCCATCCATACGGAAGGCGGGCGTCCTCCTGCCCGGCGTTCCCTGTTCCTGAATCCAGGAACTGTCACGGAATTTGAATACAGCCTCCCTCCTGAATGCGGAAAAGCCGTGCTCCGGCTCCCGACGGACGCCTTCCCGGCGGACAATGAGCTCCTGCTGGTCCGCTCCGCTCCCGCCCCCGTTGCCGTCAGCATGGGAATTCCGGAACAATCCGGAAAAATCTTCCTCAATATCATCCATAGCCTGCCGGGATTCTCCCCCGTCCCGGACGGTTCAGATCCCGACCTCCTCCTGCTGGAGGGAAAAACGGAAAACGCCAGGGCCCCCGGAAAAGCGGCCATCATATTTGCAGCCAGCGGCAAGCCATCTTACGGCGCTGTCACGGCGGAACGGCATCCGCTGACTGACGGGCTGAACTGGAGCGGCCTGCTCATCCCCTCCATCGGTTCCATGAAGCCGGGGGAAAAAGCCGGCGTCCTGCTCTGGCAGGGGGAATCCCCCCTGGCCTGGGTGGACGGGAAACGCCTTTTCCTCAACTGGCCCTGGGAAAAATCCAATGCGGACCGCGTTCCGGCGCCCCTGCTCATGACCCGCAGATTTATGCAATCCGTACAGGAGAATCTGCCCGGAACACATTACGGCAACCTTCCCGGAGGAACTCTCTTATCCATGCCCGCAGGCGGAAAACTCATTCAAACCATGCCGGGGGGAGAACGCCGTGAAACTGTCTTTAACGGCAGGCTCCCGGAAGAAACCGGATATGTGGAAATCTTCCCCCCCGGAGAAGGGAAAACGCCCCTGTTCCAAGGCTCCGTCTGGTTCTCCGACGCCCGGATGGGAGATTTTTCCCACTGCTCAACGTTTGACACAGGACTTCCCCAGCCCCATGAAGAGGCGCTCCGGCACATGAAACGTGACCCTCTGGCCCCCCTCTGGCTGGCGCTGGTGTTCCTGGCCCTGATTCTTTCCTGGCTCCCTCCCGTCCCAGACACCTCCCTGCGCCCATGATTCAATTCAACACTCCGGAATGGTTCTTCCTGATCCCCCTGCTTCTGGCGGCAGGCTGGAAATACAGGCGTCTGCGCCTGGCCTCCCCCCTGCGCCTCCTCCTGCAGACCTGCCTGCTGCTGGCCCTGGCTCAGCCTGCCCTTGACAGGGGCGGCAAAGACATGGACTTGTGGGTGCTGGTGGACCAATCAAATTCCACGGCGGGAATTCCGGCAGCCGGGGCAGAGGAAATCCAGGCTATTCTGGAACGGCACAAACATGCCGGGGACCGCGTCCGATTGGTGGATTTCGCGCAATCCGCCGTGCTCCGGGGACGCGGAGACCCCGTCTTTGCCGGGGGAACCGCCGGAACGGACATGGAACAGGCCCTGGCCTATACCATGGCCCTGATGTCCCCGAACCGGACAAACCGCATCCTGATGTTGACGGACGGCTGGCCCACCACGCCGCTGGACCAGGCGGCGGAACAGCTCATCCAATCCCGGATTCCGGTGGACTACCGCCTGTCCGTCACCTTCCGGGAAGCGGACATCCGCATAGAACAAATCCGAACCCCGGCGCGCATCCGGCCCGGCGAAGCCTTTATTTTAGAGGCAACCCTGGCAGGCCCTCCCGGCCCGGCCATCACCGTTCCGTGGCAAATCAGCAAAAACGGGGGGGCTCCGCTGCGGGGGACGGCTACCCTGCTCAACGGCAAAGCCACGGTGAGGCTGGCGGACAGGCTCTCCACCCCCGGCTGTTCCGCTTATGAAATGACCATAACGCCGCAAAACGATCCAATCCCTGAAAACAACCGTGCCGTCAGCTTCCTTGAAGTGACGGGAGGAAACGGCGTCCTGCTGCTCTCCGGCTACGACCGCGATCCCCTGGCGCCTTTCCTGGAAGCGCAGGGGTTCCGCGTCCAACAACCGTCCGGCCTGAACCGGCTTGATGCCCGCCACCTCTCCGGCGTGGGGCTGGTCATCATCAACAACCTCTCCGCATCCTCCGTCCCGCCGGACTTTCTGCATGCCCTGGACTATTACGTAAGGGAACAGGGCGGCGGCCTGCTCATGTGCGGGGGCAGGCATAGTTTTGGCTCCGGCGGCTACTTCTCCTCCCCCATTGACGAACTGCTCCCCGTTTCCATGGAAATGAAGAAGGACAAGATGAAGCTCATGACGGCCATGAGCATCGTTCTGGACCGTTCCGGCTCCATGTCCTGTTCCGTTCCCGGAGGAAAGACGAAAATGGATCTGGCCAATGCCGGAACCTGCCAGACCATTTCCCTGCTGTCCGACCAGGATCTCATCTCCGTCCACGCCGTGGACAGCGAACCGCACCCTATTGTCACGCTAAGCAGTCTGGGCCCTAACAGGAAGAAAATGATATCCAGCGTCTCCAGGATTGCCTCCATGGGCGGAGGCATCTTCATCGGCGCCGGGCTGAAAGCGGGCTGGCGGGAACTGCAACGTTCCGTGGCCGGAACACGGCATCTGCTCCTCTTTGCAGATGCCGACGATTCCGAAGAACCTGCCGACTACCGGGAAACTCTGAAAGAAATGGTTAAGGAAGGGGCTACCGTAAGCGTCATCGCACTGGGAACGGAAAAAAGCGCCGATGCCGGACTGCTCAGGGAAATAGCGGAATTGGGACGGGGGCGCATCTTCTTCTGCGACCGCCCGGGGGATATCCCCAGCATCTTTGCACAGGAAACCGTCAGCGTGGCCCGGGCCGCCTTCATCAGGGAACGCACCCTCCTGCGCGGCACGGCTGGCTGGCTTCAAATTGCAGCCGGCCAGCCGGAATGGCCCCCTGCCGTAGACGGTTATAACCTGTGTTATTTAAGGAATGGAGCAACAGCAGCCTGCGTAACGGAAGACGGAAACGCGGCGCCCCTGGTCTCCTTCTGGAACAGGGGGACGGGACGGACGGCCGCCGTTACGTTCGCCATGGGGGGAGAACTCGGAAAAAACATCCAGCAATGGGACGGCTACGGAGACCTTATCCAAACCCTGGCCCGGTGGCTCAACAGGAAAAATCCCCCACAGGGATACTCCGTGCGGGCGGACACGGCAGGAGACCGGTTACGGATTCGCCTTTACTACAGTGAGGAAAACATCCCGCGCCTGGCGGAACGCATGCCGGAAATATCCCTGGAACTCTCCGGAAAAGAAAGCTCCCATACACAAAACGGTATCTGGGAACACCTGCAGCCGGGAATATTCCAGTGCAGCTTTCCCCTCCCGCACGGAGTCATGGCGCGGGGCGCGGTCCGCATCGGCGGCAGCGTTATCCCCTTCGGCCCTGTCAGCCAGCAGGTGGACCCGGAATGGGCCATGCCGCCTGAATCCGGCAACGCCTTCCTGGACCTGGTGAACCGGACCGGAGGCAGGGAAAGGATGGACCTTCCCTCCATTTTCCGGGAACCGAGGCCCGGAACATGCCTCCAACTCCGTCCCATCCTGCTGTGGAGTGCCTGCGTCCTCCTTGTTCTGGACGCTCTGTTTACCAGGACCGGCCTGCTTCCCCGGGGACAACCGCGGCAGGGGGTTACGCGCTCCCGGCCTTCAGGAGAAAACAATCAATCTATCTGAAAATTTCCTTCAGGGCTGACTGTTCCTGAGGAGTAAGGCAATCAGACCACACGGCATCTCCACCGCGAGCCGGACGAGCCCCCCGGCCGCCGTGTTCCTGTCCATTTCCAGCCCCTTCCGGGGAGGGAGCCGCCGTCTCCACCCCCGCAGCTTCCCCCAGAGCGGCGCGGCTCAAGTCCTCATGAACCACCCGTCTGGAAACCGTGTCAAGCCGGGGACGCTCTTCCATCTCAAAGGCAAGGGGAGCGTCCCCGCGTCCACGCCCCGTTCCTCCGCGTCCGGGTTCATTTCCCTCTCCCTGCCCGGATTCCATCACGGTACGGTCATCCGGAGACGCCATCAGGGATATGCCGCACTGCCCGCACATGCTCCGCAGCTGCTGGGCGGCCCGTTCCAGCTGTTCCCGCAGACGGCGGGCCGTCTCCGGATCAATCTGCAGGGAAGGCAGGGATGCCTTCAGCTCCTGGAGCTGGCGGCTCATGATGCCGCCCGGCTGCAGGGCAAGGGACTCCATTCCCGTCAACGCCTCCTGAAGGGACTGCATCGCCTCCGGGCTGGACGCTCCATTCAGGCTGTCCAGCAGGGAAAGGGCGGAATCCGTCCGATACATCTGATTGGATAATCCGGCAACGGCCGCTGCCGTTTTCCCCTTCAGGGCATCCGCCGCTTCCAGTCCGGCATGGGAATACATCTCATTCCGGTGCATTCTTTTCAAATCCTCCAACTGCTCCCGGAAAGGCTCCAGGCTCTTATTATCCACGCTCTCCATCTCCGCCAGGCGGTCCAGGGCCTCCCCCACCCGGGCCAGAACGGGCGGCAAATCCGGAAGCTGCCCCACGGCTTGCGGCGCGGGCAACGGCAAAAACCCCCAAAAAGCCATAAGAACCGCGCCTCCCGCCAGCCAGGCCAGGCACCAGGCGGAACGTATCCGCAGCACGGAATTCCCCTGTACCGCGCTTTTCCCTGCCTCCACGGCATGGCCCCATTCCTCACCGGCGCTCAACGCCGCATGCAACCCAAGCTGTTCATCCAGAAAGGCCGCCGTATCACGCCTGCTGAAAAAACGGCCCCGGAGCCGCAGCCACCCCCACACCGCCAAAAAGAAACCTGCGGCGGCAAGGGCGCCTCCCGCCAGCCAGCCCCAGTCAACCCCCATTCTGCGTCCGCCGTACCAGACCATCCCAGCTACCGCCCCGGCGGCAAAAAAAGGCATGCTAAGACACTCCACCGCCAGCACGGCATTCAGCAGCCACTGCATGCGGGAAATTCTCCTCCGCCATTCCTGTCCCACGATTAAGGGCATAGCCATATCATGGCTCAACAGGTTCCTCCCGGAAAGACAAAAATGCTTCTCTGCAAATGAATGGGGAACGACCCTTTCCGCAGTTTCCCGACATTGCCGGACGGAGGGAAATTTCAGCACAGGCGGGCGATATCCGCCATCAATTCCCGCACGTCTTCCTCTCGGGTGGCCCAGCTCATGCAGAAGCGCACCGTGCTGTGGGTTTCATCCTCCCGGCGCAAATAGGCAAAGCCGTATTTCCTCCCCAGCTCCTCCAGAACGGAATCAGGCATCGTGACAAACTGTTGGTTCGTTCCACTGGAAAAGGGAAGCGACAGCCCTCTGGAACGGCAAAAATCCCGCAGCATCACAGCCAGGCGGTCCGCATGGGCGCCCAGCCGGAAATAAAGGCCGTCGCGGAACAGCTCCAGGAACTGAATGCCCAGAAGCCGCCCTTTCGCAAGACGCCCGCCCTTCTGCTTGGCGATGTAACGAAAATCCTCCTTCAGGGCCTCATGCCGCAGAACCAGGGCTTCACCAAACAGAGCGCCTACCTTCGTGCCGCCGATGTAAAAAGCATCGCAAAGGGAGGCAATCGCCGGCAAATCCAGGTCATTGTCCTCATCGCACAAGCCGTAGCCGAGGCGTGCTCCGTCCATATACAAATACAGCCCCCGCCGGCGGCAAACTCCGGAAATTTCCTGAAGTTCCTTCCTGGAATAAATGGTGCCCAATTCGGTTGGCTGGGAAATATAAACCATCCGGGGCTGAGGCATATGCTCACGGGTCTCGTCATCCCAGTGGGCATGCCACGCCTCCTCAATTTGCCGGGCCGTCAGCTTCCCGTCCGGGGAAGGAATGGCGGAAACCTTGTGTCCGCAAGCCTCAACGGCTCCCGACTCGTGCACATTGATATGGCCCGTGTCTGCGCACAGCACGCATTGATGGGGGCGCAGCGCCGCCGCAATTACCGTGAAATTGGTCTGGGTCCCGCCGATAAGGAAATGGATATCCAGATCCGTTCTGCCGCACAAGCCGGCAATCAGCTTCCGGGCCTGGTCGCAATAGGGGTCCTCCCCGTAACCGGCAGTCTGCTCCATATTCGTTTCCGCCATTCTGCGGAGAATATCCGCATGGGTGCCTTCACTGTAATCACAGTTGAAAAGAATCATTGCCTTGCTGAAAAACGCGGGGACCATATCCCCCGGAACCTTTGATGTAAAGGAATATGAGAAATACACCGGAACCGGAACAGCGCTGCTGGAAACTCCAGAAAAAACGGAAGGCCGCATGCAGTTTGAGAAAATGAATGCCATGTACCTTAAAAAGGCAATAATAACCGGCTTCCCCGCCCATACACGGAAATTGTCGTTTCCCGCAGCCTAAGAAAAAGCCGTCGTGTCTTCATGCAAGACGCATCAGAACTTGGAAAACAGAAAGACATGTGCCTTTCCTTTTCGGAAGTCTCGGAATTGACAGGCACCACTCCGTCCAATCTGCGTTTTTTTGAAGAAGAAGGAATCCTGGACATCCCGAGAAACGGGGCGGGATGCCGTGTCTTCCACCGCAAGGAAATGGAAGAACTGCCGGGGCTGGCTTGCCTTAAGCATTCTGGATTGAAACTCAAGGAAATCAAACGCTTTTTTCACCTGGTTCGCCAAGGTAATTCGACATTGCGCCAACGTTACCGCATGTTGCAGGAAGGGCATCAGGCCATGAAAACGCGCATTCGGGAACTGAAAAAAGGCCTGAAATACTCCAAAATCAAAATGGAGTATATCGGCCAGTGCTGCGAGGCATATGACAAAGGCGAACCTCTGCCACAGGTGAACCCGGAATGGATGGATTCCTTCCTGAAACAAAAAATTTGAAGAAGGTGCTGACGCCTGGGCCTGCTGCCGGGAGGGGCAAATGGAGGCTACTCGCTTCACGCAACAACACATCCCCTTCTTCCGGCAGAATGCTTTCAGAAGGAAATGTTTTTCAGACAATCCGTAAAAACGGAATCAACAAGGAATTCCGGATAGTATGGAACGCCTGACGAACGTTCTGCGGAGGCCGCCGTTGCGATTGCCATTGTCCCGGCAAACAAATCGGGTCAATGCCCTACTTGCCTTTGCTGTTCCGCGTTGTAGCGTGCTCCGGTCACGGGTATGGCGGCTACGGCGTTCTCCAGTTCCGCCCACTCCTGCGGAGAGCAGGTAAAATCAAGCGTGTGCAGGTTTTCTTCCAGATGGGACAGTTTAGTGGTGCCGGGAATGGGTACGATATAAGGAGCCTTTTGCAGCAGCCATCCCAGGGCAACCTGGGAGGAAGTCATGCCGCGCGTCCTCCCAAACTGTTGCAGAATATTGACAATACGCATATTGGCTCTCATGGCCTCCGGCGTGAAACGCGGCAGGGTCTGGCGGTTGTCGTTGTTCGGGTCAAATTGCGTGTATTCATTGATGCAGCCCCCCAGGAATCCCCTGTTGAGCGGGCTGTAAGGGACAAAGCCTATACCCAGTTCACGGCAGACATCCAGAACGCCATTGTTTTCAACATCCCGGTGCATGAGATGGTATTCACTCTGAATGGCTGTCAGGGGATGGACGGCGTGGGCCTTGCGAATTGTACCGGGAGTGACTTCGCACATGCCCCAGCGCCGCACCTTGCCTTCCTTGACCAGTTCGGAGATGGTTCCCGCTACATCTTCAACGGGAACCCTGGGATCAAAGCGGTGCTGGTAGAATAATTCAATAGCGTCCACCTTCAAACGGCGCAGCGACTCGTCGCAGTAGCGCCGGATGGTTTCCGGGCGGCTGTCCTGGCGGCCCGTCCCCTTTCCGTTAATAACTTCGTGCCCGAACTTGGTAGTGACGCTGATCTTCCCCCTGAAGGGGGAAAGAGCTTCCCCGGCCAGAAGTTCATTGCTCAGGGGGCCGTAGATGATGGCCGTATCAAAAAGAGTCACTCCGCGCTCCACGGCCTCATGAAGAAGCCGGATGCACTGCTCACGCGAGGGAGACTGGCTGCGGTTGTAGGTCATTCCCATGACTCCGAAGCCAAGGGGAGAAGCTTCCAAGGCACAGGAGCCCTTGCCAAGCGTCCGGCTCCGGGAGGCGGCAAAGCCGCCGTTTTCCGGAGAATCGGCACCCCCGCCCTCTGCCCGGGCAATGGCCGGAGAAATCAGCGCAGACGTACCGAACAAGGCGGACATTTTGAGAAAGCGGCGGCGGCCGTCAGAATAGTGTTTATACATGCTCATTAAACGTTGATGGTTGAAATTTTGATATATCATCCGAGCATATGGGTTCCACCAACTGGAAGTCAACAAGGGAATACAGCAATTTATCTCAGGAAGCGCCTTGGAACAAAAAGCTGGCTCGGAAAACAAATATGCATCAGAAACGCATCTGACACTCCGCCTGCAACGGAGGCAAATACCCGCCTTCTTCTGCACCAGCGCCGCTCGGAACGGGACGCTTTCCTTTTCCCCTCACACAACAAATTGCTGAGTGCCGGTAAGCGGACAAATTACAAACCTTGCTTGGTGCGTTCAAAAATAATGGAATCTTCACTTTTCCCGACGGAGGATTCATCATCCGGCCCGGCTTTCTCCAACTCATCCCGGAACACCCGGAGCATCGGTCCGTGGTAAAAGCCCAGCTCCCGGCTGATTTTTTTCCGCAGCTCCGCTCCTTCATAACTCCGGCCGTCATGCCGTAACAGTTTCAAACGTTGAAGCTGGAGGCGGATCAGGCTTTCTTTCACGGCATCGGAAATCTCGGGATTGTAAAAAAGAACTTCCAGGATGCCCTGCAGGCGGTCGCTTTCCCTTCGGGCCCAGGCATTTTTTCCTTCGCGTCGCAGGGCCCCAATATACCGTGCATGCAGCCGGACCATGCCGGAAATAACCTGCGGATCATTCGGCCAACGCCCGAGAAGCCTTTCGGAAAGATTCACCGTATCGGCAAGTTCCCTCTGGTTATGTTCCCGGAAATTCCTGGCATACCGGAGTTTCTTCAGCATCAGCTCTACCAGCGCCAGGCCGTATTCCGGCCGTTCCGGATGGGCGTCGGCAAGCTGGAGGAGCAGCACGGCTGCATTCGGTTCAATGCCGGGAATGCGTCTCTCCCGGAAAAGGCGGGGATTTCCGGCCAAAAGCTGTGCGTATTGAAAACGGTATTCAGGATGGTCAGGATCATCCTCCAACAATGTTTCCAACATTCCGAACGCCCGGGAACGCTCAACACTCTCCAGAGAACCGGACAAAGCCAGCAACGCGCGGACCGTTTCAAACCGATCCTCCGCCCTCTCCGACATCGCAAAGCGGTCGGCCACCTGCCGGAAAAGTTCCGTTGCCTCTTTATCTTTACCCTGTTTTTTCAAAGCCGTCGCCAACTGGTTGATGGGAAAAGCGTCTTTCCTGAATTTCATCATGTTGCGGAACGCTTCTTCCGCAAGAGCATAACTCCCGGTGCGCAGTGCGCATTCCCCGATGACGGCATTGGCCTCGCAAACCTTTGACTCCGGCAGATTTTTTCCTCTGGCGATCATCCTGTAATAGGGCAGCAAAGCTGAAAGCAGCTGCGTATTTTTCTGTGAAGGGGGCTGCTCCGCAATACGGGTGAACACTTGTGACAAAGCCGCATCGGCAACTGCGGCATTGTTTTCCGCCAGTTTCAGCGCAGACGCCGTCTGCAGATAACCGGCGGCCAACGCGACAACGAAAGCGGCCGCACACAGGGCCGCAGCCAAAGACAATACGGCAACAGCCGGTTTACGTTTCATCCACAGCTGCAACCGCCTGGACGGAGACGGGGATGAGGCCCCGACCGGTTCATGATTCAAAAAATGCAGCAAATCTTCAGAAAGTTCGTCCATGCTTCGATAACGCGACTCCGGGCGGAAACTGACGCACTTGTTAATAATCGCGGCCAAGTCGGGCTCGATGAACTTCAACGGCGGAACCGGTTCCCTGCAAATCCGTTCCATCAATTCTTCAGGAGCTATCCCCGGAAACGGCGGGGATTTTGCAACAAGCTCATAAAGCGTCACCCCAAACGCATACTGATCGCTGGAAAAGGTATTGACTCCATGCACCAGCCGCTCCGGGGACATATACCGCAGCGTTCCGCTCTGAGCTCCTTCCTTCTCAATAACTTCATTTCTCTCCTGAAGCAGAAAAGCAAGTCCAAAATCGCTGACGTGTACTTCCCCCGCTTCATCCAGCAACAGGTTCGCCGGTTTGATATCGCGGTGCAGAATGCCGCAGCGGTGGGCGTACGCAATCGCCCTGGCGGCCTGGAGGCCAATGCGGGCTATCTCATACGGATTACTGAATTCACATCCGTCCAGACTCTTGCCTTCTATCAACTCCATCGCATAATAACAACATCCCGGACGGCACGCGGCACTGAAAATTCTGACAATATTGGGATGATGAAGCCTGGCAATCACATGCGCCTCATGCTCAAACTGGATGCGTTGGGCGGCATCCTGCAGCAGCAACGGAGACAACAGCTTGACGGCCACTTTCCGGTTGAGGGACAATTGCAGCGCTTCAAATACCACCCCCATACCGCCGCTGCCTAGTCTCCGAATCAGCCGGTAATCGTCCCCCTCCAAATCGGGAAAATCGTGAACCGGAGGCATAATTCCCTGTTTTTTTTCAACGCTCCAATCTTCCATCTCCATCACAAGCGGAAGAAGAGCCAGCAACTCGGCAGCAAACTCCGGATGCGCCCCGGCAAAATCCTGAATATCGGGAACATTGCCGGAACGGCACTGATCCAGGAATTGTTCAACCAGATCTTCCAGAGAAATCTTCCCCTTCATGGCTGAAACTCGGTTAACTCCATCAGCTGCTTCCGAAGCCGCTGCAGCGCCCGCACATAGCGGATGCTTGCGGCTTTCGGCCCAATATGCAGGACTTCGGCACAATCCGCATTGGACATGTCGTCAAAATGGCGGAGTTCAAGAATCTGCCGATCGTTTTCGGGCAGCGCCTCGACCGCTTTCCGGAGCAATGTATAACGATCCGCCCTGACGGCACGGGTAAGAGGCCCGGTCACGGTATCTGCAAACCGGTTCCAATCCAACCAGGCAGCGGGCCCCACGCCGTCATCCGTCACATTCACTTCCCTGCAGGCGTCTCTCTTGAGGCATTGCAGATGCTTCCTTTCCATAGCCGTAAGGGTCTGGAACAGAATCGTCCGCAGTTTGAAATAGACAGGAATCTCCGGATTGTTTTCAAAAAAAGCCATTTTCCCGCAGGCTGCCAGCAGAGCCTCCTGAACCACATCTTCCGCCGAAACGCGCCGGGCAAGAACCGGATTCAAATTCCTCCGGGCCAGGGCAAGAAGCCTTCCCCGGTATTCAAGGAAATGGCTTCCCCAGACATCCGGGCATGCTGTTTCTGCTTGCGTCATTGTACCGTGTCTTTTTGATCCTTTCTCATTTTCCGGGCAGATAGACATATCCCGCCGCACTCCTTCCTATCCGTCCGATTCCGGGATACGGCAGGTGCATTCCGGCGACCGGCTTCGGGGAAGAAGCCGCAAACTCATAAAAGCGCCGCCGGGCCTGAACCGCTCCGGACGGATTCACATCGTAAATCGTGCAAACCTCCGGACGCGGAATCTGGAGCGCGGCAGCATGAAGCAAATCTCCGACAATCAGCAGGGAATCAGTCTCAAAAACGGTATGCCCGGGTGTATGCCCGGAAGCGTCAAGAGCCTTGATGCCGGGCAGAACTTCTTCTCCAAACCGGAATGTTCTCACCCGGCTGCCGTAAGCATGCAACACCTTCCGAACCTGTTTTCCCTGTAGTCCGACCGTACCATTTTGCCAAAATTCCCATTCCGGCATGGAAACATAGACGAGGGCTCTGGAAAAAACGGCTTCGCCATGTTTCCCAAGCAATCCTCCGATGTGGTCGCCGTGCATATGGGTGAGTAAAATGAAATCGACGCTCTCCGGAAAAACGCCGCTCTGTTCAAGTTTACGGAGCATCCCGCCCCGTTTTCCTCCGTTCCCTGCGTCCACCAGAATGATTTTTCCGTCGCCGCGTTTCAACAGGAAAACATTCACGGAAGAAGGAACCCTCCCGCCTCCGGTTAAGCGGAGGAACTCCTCTTCCGGCATACCCGGGAATAATTTGAACCGCATCGCTGAAAGAGCATCCTGAACAGCAATCACCTCAAAATTTCCAAATTGGAATGAACGATTTTCCGGCTCAGCCGCGATCACGATGCCGGAAATCATGGCGGCTCCGCACAACAACCATTTTACCATAAAACGCCTTTCTTCTCAATATATTGACTTTTTAAGACATGATGGGCAATGTATCAAAGCTGTACGGAAGTCAGATATGTTTCCGCACTACAGGTGATAAAACGTCCTTATTGATGGGAAAACTCTGCCGGGCTGCAGGCCCGGCAGCAGATAAGATGACGGCGACTATTTTTTACCGCCGTTTATCCTGCCTTTTTTCAGACCGTGTTTCAAACCTTTCTTGAGGCCGTGTTTCAGGCCGTACTTCAACGCCTTCGGTTTCTTTTTCAGTATTTGAACAGAAAAGGAGGCTGTTGTTGATTCCGCCGCGTTGGCAGTAACCGTACCGGGAGCCAGACCGAATATTCCAATAATTGCAGGAATGATGAGCTTGTTCATGATAATCAATGAGGGTTGATATTTTTTCTGAAACGGTATCGTTTCACTTTTCAAGAATGCAGTTCCCTAGGGAAATCTACCAATTCGGCCGGAATTTCCATCAGGTCTGCCAGCCAGATTCTATTGCCTGTAAGAAACTGAAACGCATGGAATCCCCCCTCAACCTTCGCGGACGACCCGGAAACCGACATCACTGAAAGCGAAAGAAGATTCCCTTCCTTCTCCTTTCCGCTCAGTCCTGCAGCTCGTCCGCGGCGAACGCCAGGAACCGCCCTTCACCGCCATGACCGTTTTACCGTGTGCCACGGCCTTGGAAACTTCAACTGAAGAAGAAGTCCATTCCCAGCAATTGCCCCACATATCAATCGCTCCGCAGGCGCCGGATGTCGCGGCATGGGCGTCCACGGGAGATGTCCCGTTTCTCTCGCCGCAATTAAAATCCGCATCCTTGGGCATATGCCCGGCGGCAAACTCCCACTCCTCTTCAGTCGGCAGGCGGTAAACGGCTTTCCCATCCTGGAGCGACAACCATTGGCAATAGGCAGAAGCGTCGTCATAGGAAACATTCACCACGGGATGCCTCCCTTTGCCGGCAGGCATGGCGCCATTATCCCAATCCTTAGGAGCCTTCCTTCCCGTTGCCTTCAGGAATTGGGCATAATCCTCATTGGTAACCGGAGTATATGCAATTGATACATTCCAGGAAGCTCCGAGCACCGGCAAATACCCGCCATCTGCATTGCGGGCACCTGGTCTGAATCGCGGATCACTGAAACGCCGCATGCTTTGGTCGATGCGCGCTTCCCTGTTTTGAACCATTTCATCCACGATCTCCTGCATTTCCTGTATCTTGGACGCATGCCGGGCCGTTCGTTTCAATTCTTCAAGCTTCGCTTTTTTCGGTCAAGGACCTTGTCGTAATTAATCCCTACCTGTTTCCTCAAAGCCGACCGATTAGCCTCGGACGGGTCCCGGCGATAGGAAGCAATTAACCGTTTCGTTTCTTCATTCAACTGCGGCCTCTCTTTTTCGATAGTAGTGCTGAATCGGTGCAGTTTGGCCCCCTCGGTGCGGGCTGCGAATCCCGCACTGACCGTTGCGGCCGCACATACGGCGATAATGACTTTTTGCAAATTGATGCTCATAACTGTTCCTTCTGTTTATGATAACCGCCGCTCCTCTATGGAAGACAGAACGTTATCGTTTCACTTTTAAGAATGCTGCTCCTCCGGGAATTCTACATTCTTTTTCAACAAAGGTGCTGCCGGAGATGCGGCGGACCGGAACATTGGACTGTTTTTCAGACAACCAGACGGAAAAAAATAAAAGGGGCCGCCCCGCCCGGGAATGGTAACGGAAAACGCCCCCGGGGAGGCTATAATGGAAACTGCCGGCAACAATCCGTTCCGCTCAGGGAAGACAAGCATGATAATCTCATCGCCTGCTTCCTGTGAAAAGAGCCGGCTCCGGCCTTATTTTCAAATTTACCGCTGTTTTTTATGCAATGATGATTAAATCTATCTTCATCTCCGACAAGACACGCAGAAATTGTTTATATCCCAGTATCTTGAACATGGCTCCGGGCATTTTGAATGCGGGATGCCCCATGCAAATAGCCGTAATATGATATTCCCTGCACGTTGCGATGATCGCCTGGGGTATGTCTTCCGCACTCACCTGCTTCACCGTCCCTCCCAGTTCGGCCACCAGCTTGAAATGATTAAGCAAATGGCGCTGGGACGCCAGATTGATGCGGTCGGGGGACTCCCTTGGCGTCTGGACGTAAAGGGCGATAAACGACGTACTGTAACGCGAGGAAATCCGGTATGCTTTTCGGATGATGCGCCGGGGCGTCTGTTCATTGCTGCTGATGCAGGCCAGAATCTTTTCCCTTCTGGCGGAAGAAACTGCCGGGAATACTTCCGTTTCCACTTTTTTCTCCACTCGGAAAGCAACTTCCTTCAATGCCAGTTCACGCAGCTGAAGAATATTTTCCGTTCTGAAAAAATTATCCAGGGCAATCTGGATTTTTTCAGGCCGGTAAATCTTGCCGGCCTTGAGGCGGCCGATCAATTCCTCGGACGTCAGGTCGATATTCACCACTTCGTCCGCCTCCTGCAAAATCCTGTCGGGAACCCGTTCCTTCATCTCAATCCCCGTAATCTCCTTCACTTCGCCGCTCAGGCTTTCGATGTGCTGGATATTAATCGCGGAAATCACATTAATATTGGCGTCAAGCAGCTCCATCACGTCTTCCCATCTCTTGCGATGGCGGCTCCCTTCCACATTGGTATGAGCCAGTTCGTCAACAATAACCAACTCGGGCCGGGCTTGAAGAATCGCGTCCAGGTCCATTTCTTCAATCTCCCTGCCTTTGTAAAAAACCACTTTACGCGGGATGACGGGCACCCCCCGGAGCATGGCTTCAGTCCCGGGCCGCCCGTGGGTTTCAACGTAACCGATTCTGACATCAATGCCGTTATTCAGCAATTCATGGGCTTCCTGCAGCATGCGGTACGTCTTGCCTACTCCGGCCATCATACCAATGTAAATCTTGAACTTTCCCCTTCGAGAACGCCGTATCAGGTCAAGAAAGTGCTCTGCTCCGTTACTTCCGTCAATCATATTAAATTCACCCGGCTCCTGCGGTTAAAAACATCTTGTTGATTTTACAGAATCTTTTGAAAATGAAAATCAATTGCGGGCGTTACCATGACATGAAGCCCGCAATTGATTTCATTTTTTCAAGGCGGCAATTTATCACCAAATCCGGAATCGCCATTGCCGCCCTAAACAATCAGGAAATTAATGCTTCCCTGAAGGATCAGCCTTCTCAAGAGCAATATTCAACTTAAGCACATTGACCTTCTCCGTGCCAAACATGCCCAGCAGCGGTTTTTCCACGGCCTGATCGACAAGAGACCTCACTGCCCCCTCCTCCATGCCGCGGGCCTTGGCAACGCGCTTCACCTGCACATAGGCGCTCTCCGGAGTGATATGCGGATCCAGGCCGGAAGCGCTGGCCGTAACCATTTCGGAAGGGACATCCTTCCGTTCCAAATAAGGATGTTTCTTCAAGAACGAATCTATCCGAATATTCACGTCGGCCAGGTATTCTTCGTTGGTCGGCCCCTTATTGCTGCCGGATGAACTGGACGCGTCATAACCGTCGCCCGCATGGGACGGACGGCCCCAGAAATAAATATCCTTCGTGAATTGCTGCCCGACATTGGCGGCGCCTACCACGCGCCCGTTCAAAACCAGGGTTTCCGCATTTCCTCCGCCAGGGCCGGCAATCAATCCGAATATCCACAGCACCAGGATGTAGCATATGGAGAAAAAGACGCAAAAGACAAGTGTAAGACGCAATGATTTCACTAAATTTCTCATAACAATATATTTATTTCAGTTAAAAAAACAGGCCGACAGCCATATCAATCAGTTTGATTCCGATGAAGGGAGCAATCAGACCGCCCACTCCGTAAATCAGGATGTTGCGAAGCAGCAGAGCGCTGGCTCCAATGGGCTTGTACGCCACGCCCCTCAAGGCCAGAGGAATCAGGATGGGGATAATGATTGCATTGAAAATAATCGCAGACAGGATGGCACTTTCCGGACTATGCAGATGCATGATATTCAGCGCAGCAAGTTCTGGAATCGCAATCATGAACAGCGCAGGCACAATCGCGAAGTACTTGGCGACGTCATTGGCAATGGAAAACGTCGTCAACGTGCCGCGCGTCATCAGCAGCTGCTTGCCTATTTCTACAACCTCAATCAATTTGGTGGGGTCATTATCAAGGTCAACCATATTGCCGGCCTCCTTGGCGGCCTGGGTTCCGCTGTTCATGGCTACGCCGACATCGGCCTGCGCCAGAGCCGGAGCGTCATTCGTCCCGTCCCCCATCATGGCAACCAGTTTGCCGGAAGCCTGCTCCTTCCTGATATAACTCAACTTATCTTCGGGCTTGGCTTCCGCGATGAAATCATCAACGCCTGCTTTTTCAGCGATATACCTGGCCGTACTCGGATTATCCCCCGTCACCATTACCGTCTTTACTCCCATCTTGCGCAGGCGTTCGAAGCGCTCTTCTATGCCCGGCTTGATGATATCCTGCAATTCAATAACGCCGACAACCTTCCTGTTGATGCAGACGACAAGAGGAGTGCCGCCATTGCCCGCCACTCTTTCAATGATTTCCTCGGCTTCTTTGGGGAATGGATTTCCCGCTTCCTCGGCAATCTTGCGGATGGTGTCAAAAGCCCCTTTCCGGATTTCGGTTCCATCGCTCAGATTAATGCCCGAACACTTCGTCTCCGCCGTGAACTGAATCATGCGGGCCCCCTCCGTATGAAGGTTGCGCATATGGACGCCGTATTCATGTCCAAGCTCGATAATCGATTTCCCTTCCGGAGTATCGTCTGAAACGGAAGACATCAGACAGGCTTCAACAAAAGCCTGCTTGTCAAAACCCTGGACAGGGAAAAATCCCGTCGCTTTCCGATTGCCAATCGTAATCGTACCCGTTTTATCAAGCAGGAGGGTGCTGATGTCCCCGGCCGTCTCCACAGCCTTCCCTGACTTCGTAATAACATTGGCCCTCAAGGCACGATTCATTCCGGCAATGCCGATCGCAGAAAGCAATCCGCCGATAGTCGTAGGAATGAGACATACGAACAGGGAAATCAGGGCGGCAATGCTGATTTCCGTTCCGGAATAATCGGCTGCCGGCTTCAAGGTAATGCAGACGACAAGGAAAACCAGGGTAAAGACAGCCAACAAAATGGTTAACGCTATCTCGTTAGGGGTTTTCTGCCGGGAAGCGCCTTCAACCAGAGCAATCATCTTATCAAGGAAACTCTCTCCGGGACGCGCGGTGACAAGCACCTTGATACGGTCTGACAGAACTTTGGTGCCGCCCGTCACGGAACTCTTATCCCCGCCGGACTCACGGATAACCGGAGCGGATTCCCCCGTAATAGCGCTTTCGTCAATGGAAGCCAGACCTTCGACAACCTCCCCGTCGGCGGGAATGATATCTCCCGCGACACATTCGAAATAATCCCCTTTTTTCAACTGGGAACTATTGATGACGGAAACCGTGCCATCGACAATCAACTTGGCCGGCGTTTCCTCACGCGTCCTGCGCAGGCTGTCGGCCTGCGCCTTTCCCCGGGCCTCCGCAATCGCTTCGGCAAAATTGGCGAACAGAAGGGTGAGGAACAAAATGACGAAAACGAGGAAATTATAAAGGAAATCCCCTTGTCCGTCGCTGAAGAGGGAATAAACGGTTACCAGAAGCATGATCATCGTGGCGATTTCCACGGTAAACATGATCGGGTTCCTCATCATCATTCCCGGATGAAGCTTGATCAATGACTGCTTCAAGCTTTCCCGTACCTGTTCCCTTTGGAACAGGGAAGTATTATTGGAATTTTTCATATCGTAGATTTCTTTTTCAATTCCAGAAACTGGAACGGAAATATGTAAATATGTTATTGGTGGTAAACGTATTCTACCCTAAATTTACAAACTTAGATGTTCGGCAATGGTGCTTAAGGCATGGACAGGGAAGAAGGACAAAGCCGCAACAATGAAAATCACGGCAAAAGTCATGGCGCTGAACGTTACGGAATCCGTCTTCAACGTCCCGGACGTCTCGGGAATATACTTCTTGCCCGCCAGAAGCCCGGCGATGGCAACCTGGCCGATGATCGGGATGAAACGGCTCAGAATGAGGACAATGCCGCATGAGTAATTCCAGAACCAGGTATTATCGGCCAGCCCTTCAAACCCGGAACCGTTATTGGCGGCGCTTGAAGTATACTCGTAAAGGAATTCACTCAATCCATGAAAGCCGGGATTATTGACCCACCCTCCTTCGCCTTCCACAAACGACGGCGCGTAAACAAACAGATAACAAGCCAGAGCCGTTCCGACGAGAATCACAAACGGGTGGAGCAACGCCACAATGGAAGCGATTTTCATTTCACGGGCTTCTACTTTCTTGCACAGGAATTCGGGGGTTCTTCCCACCATCAGACCGCTGATGAACACGGCTATAATCATGAAGGCGAAATAATTCATCCACCCTACCCCGACGCCGCCAAACCACGTATTAATCTGCATGTTCAACATCTGAATCATGCCTGAAAGAGGCATGGTGGAATCATGCATCCCGTTGACGGACCCATTTGACGTAACTGTCGTAACGACGCTCCACAAAGCTGTAGCCGCGGATCCGAGCCGGATTTCCTTACCTTCCATAGCCCCGCTTTCCTGGACGATGCCCATCTCTTCTATGCGGGGATTGCCGTTCATCTCCTGATACACGTTAATGCAAACGCCAATTAAAAAGGCAAGCAACATCACGCCGTAAATACTGTATCCCAGTTTCTTGCGCTTGAGATAAAAACCAAAGGCCAGAACCATCGCCATCGGAATAATCAGGATGGACCAGCATTCGACCATGTTGGAAAGGTAAGTCGGATTTTCCAGCGGATGGGATGAATTAACGCCGAAATAACCGCCGCCATTCGTTCCCAGCTGTTTAATGGGCACAACAGCCGCGGCAGGCCCTTGGGAAATGGTTTGTTCCACTCCCTCAAGGGTTGTCACTTCCATTTTACCGTCAAACCCCATCGGCGTACCCTGAGTAATCAGGATGAATCCGACCACCAGAGAAAGAGGCAGCAAAATACGGGTAGAACTCAACACGAGGTAATCCCAGAAGTTTCCAATCGTTTTAGTTGTCTTCTTACTGAGAGCGTTCATGATCCCTGCCATTGCGGCCATGCCGGTAGCTGCCGTAATAAATTGGAACAGCATAATTACGAACAACTGCGTAAAATAGGTCAAACCGCTCTCCCCGCTGTAATGCTGGAGGTTGCAATTCACCATGAATGAAATGCATGTATTGAACGCCTGGTGGCACGTCTGTCCGACGTTGCCGTCCGGATTGAGGGGCAGATACCCCTGGCTGACCAGAAGAACCATCCCCCATACGAACCAGAACAGATTTACGGTCAATAAAGCCCGCAGGAACTGCTTCCAGTTCATTTCTTCCTCCGGATTAATCCCGGACAGGCGGAACATCAGCCTTTCAACAGGCTTCATGAAATCAAGCCATGTTTTCTCCTTCTTGTAAACCTTGGCAATATATTTCCCCAGAGGATAGCTCAAAGCCACCATAAGAACGATTTGCGCAATAACACCTAGAATTTCTGTTTTCATCATCTTGCTGGTTAAAATTTTTCCGGTTTGATCAAGACATACATCAAATAACCGAACACAATTAAGCTAATCACAAATAATAATGTATACATAGACAGGCACAGTTTTAGATTTTTTCAAACCAGTCGACGCATTTGAAAAAGAGCCAAAAACAGAATATTCCGCTCAATAGACAAAAAATAAAACCCAACAATGATTCCATCATGATATTTTATGAAATTTAAATTCAAACCATTCCAACATATATGGAAACAAAAATATTATTCTATGCCGTTTTTCTTTTTTATCTGAAAAAATTTCACGGAAAAACCGCTATGGCAGATACGAAGTCCCGGAACGGACCGGCGATGTTTAATATAATGTAAAAACATTGCCTCAATATATCCGGAAATTCCATTCTGGGTAGTTAACTTCCTTCTTCTTCTTGTTAAGAAAAAATTAATTCTTCCGGCTGTGCTCCCGCTTTCCGTTCTTCCCGGAAGGCGGATAACGGCAAGTCTTTCTCAACCCGTTTACACAAAAACTGCACCCGGAACATACCGGATGCAGCTTGAATCCCATACAGAATTCCAAAAGACTTCCTCAACAAAATTTGCAGAACTCACTCTGCATGAATACCTATCTCTTTCCAACCCCCGTTGAAAAATTTCCAACAGGAATGAGGCCGCTCCAAAGATATCAAACGAATTGATACCGATGAACACTGTGATAGACCAGCCCCAGTTCGCCATCCATGTATTCGCTCGAGAAGCGGAACCCGTTTTCTTCCCCCATATTGCCTTCCGACGTGATCAGACCGCCATACGGCTGGTATTCGTACAGAATACGGCGACCATATACTCTTCCCCGAAGAGGGAGGTAACGTTTTTCATCGTCTCGTGCACGCAGTAGAGATGCTCTTTCTCCTGCATCCCGTTCGCTTCCCGGCGCGTCATGGACAGGATGCGCACAGCCGCCAGTTCCGAAGGGTCCCAGATGTAACTGCGCACGAATCCGGCATTTCCTCGGTCAATCCGCACTCTGCTATATGCAAATACCCTTGATGAAAAACTGTTAAAAACGATCCTTTTGGCTAATTGTTTTTTACTCTATTTAAATAATCCCTTCAACATTTTATATATAAAGGAAAAAAACGTGTGGACAAAAAGAGGAATGCATCCATAATCCAATAATAAGGGAATAGATTCGTATTCTTCCATATCTATTCCAGGAAGATTCATAGCTAAAACAATTGCTCCACCGCCCAATAGAGGAATACAAGATGAATTTTTGGATTTTATTACACAGTTAAAAACTATTATCCAATTATATAAGCTGACAATAACCCCAAAAACAACTAATATCCAGAAAAAAATTATATTAATCACCATCTTTTATCCGTTTCAACTGAGATTTATAATTTTTTTGCTTGCCGGGAATGATCAATTTTATTGTTCAGCAGCTCCTTTTTTCTTTCCAGTCACTCGTCAGAATTTTTAGAAAACAAATAGTGAAATCAAAAATCAATGCTTAACAGAGGACCAAATAAAACACTCTCTAAAATTGCCAAAGTAATTAATACCGCCACGGTAGCACGAATATAATCTTTTGTCTTCCAATAGCGTATTGCTGAAATAATCATCCACACTGGACATACAAAAAAGAGAAATATGAACAATGCTCCAAGTAAAACTCTAATGATATTTTCCCAAGGTTCTCTAGGATAATTGTTAGGAAGTATCCACATCAAGGCACACATAGTCACTACTCCTACTATCCAATAGTAGAATGGGGACCAAGATCCTGTATTTTTTATTTTAGTATTCTCATTGTCCATAATTATTTCTGTTATTGAAAATTTAAACTATCTGGAGAACCTGCGGAGAAATAACAATTAATGATTTAATATATTTAGCTGTCTTGTATATTTCGTTGAAATGAAATTTCTTTTTGCTATCAAAGTATTTTATAATAAATTTCATTCATTATTCAGAATAAATTTTCTTCATCAACTCCTGATTTATCAATAAATTTGCGGTTCAGTTGAGAAAATTTGCAAACTCAGCCCATATCCTCAACTATTCTTCCCTGCTTCAGACCAAAGTTTGTTGTCTGTCAGCCCCTCTATAGAACTAAAGGCAGCGTCCATCATTCTTTCTAATAGAGGAATCGCCTATCATATCCAATATTTTCTTCCCATAGGCGAATCGATCGAGATTCCTTTTGATAATCGTTTCTTTGATTATACTACCAAAAGGAATTTCATCTTCCTCCATATTCATAAAAAACCATAAAAAATCCCATCCGTTCTTATCATCAGGATAATGTTCTATATAATTTTCCGCTACCAGTTCAAAAAGATTCGCTCTGCTCAAAATAACTTCTCCGTCTTCATTGTTCTGAAGAAGGGATAAAATATCTTTATCTTTACTCGATAAGCGGATATATGGAATAATAACTCTATTTAAATAACTATCGTCATCCTGATGTACCATGGACAACATTTCCTGATACCGTCCGCTGCGGACCTGCTTGAATTCTTTCTTCAACATTTTCTCCCAATTCGCAGAATGAATGATATAACTCGCCAATTGCTGCTTCTGTTGCAGCGATAAGTTCATTATTCTTTCCTCTGCCTTAATATATATCGAATCCTTGGGAAGCTTTTCCATATCGTAAACGGGTATTGGCTGCGGAGGCTGTATCACCGGTACCCCTCCTTGATGGCAAGATGAGAAAAATACGACCGGAGATAAGAAAAAGTATAATATTTTGCTAAAAATCATATTCTTTATATATGGAAACATGGACATCAAGTTCCTGCTTGAGCATTTCAATATTGCTGCTACTTCGTCAAGGATTTTCTCAAAACTATTAGCAGATTCATAGCATTTTTACAATGATTAATATGGGACCTACATACTTGACTAACCAAACTATTTTATAATATTTTCATTATATCCTAATTATTTGAAGGTGAACAATATAGAAAAAAGGAAAATCAACTTACGATCTTCCTTTTTTTCTATCAAACCCTCCGTCTCTTTAGGAGAATACACATAATTCCTAATAGACTCATGGTAGAAGTAGATGGTTCGGGAACAACGCCATATCCTATTAATTTGAACCATCCCTTTCCCGATTCCCCTTCTTCATAAGTTAATTTATATGATCCGTCAGAGTTGAACATATCAATATCTGAAAGATTATAATTCGTCAAATCGCCCGAAAATAGTTGGAATTCATCACCGGAAGAGATCATACTCAAAATTTTCGTCTCATCAAGATCAAGCCTTATTTGACTACTCTTATCCATGAAAACAGAACCAGCGGATATGTAGTAGAACTTATCTCCATTCCCGAAGTTAAATGTTAAAAATGAATTTTCATTTAGTGATAGAGAAAACAAATTAGAATTTTTAGTTATGTTCCAACTTGATTTTGTTAAATTTATGTTAATTGAACCATCATTTTCTTGAGAAGTGTAACCATCGAAAGAAGTGCCATTCTGAATATTAACAGTTAAGTCAGATGAAGCGGATATTCTCTGATTTTTAGATTTAGACAAATCCACGTTACTAAGGCTAACTTCTAGATTTCCTGAACCTGAAATCAGTGTGTTGTTATTAACTGAAGAAATAGATGAATTTGTAAGAGATATAGTACTACTATCTCCAACCAAGACCCCACGGGTACTGGATTTTTTATTTTCAATATGTGTGTTATAAAGAGTTACTTTTGAATCTCCGCTTGCGAATATAGAAGCCTCATTATCTCCTGTTGTCGATATTCTAATAATTCCATTACCTTTATTTGATATTGTAGCGTTTCTACTCGCGTGGATCGCCGTATCTGAGGCATTATAAATTTCTACATTATCAAGGAGAAGGTTTGAATTATTCCAGAGACGAATACCTGTTCCCCCATCTGCGTAATTATAAATTTTCGTATTGTAGATAGTAGATGTTTCGGTCATGTCACTCAGTTCGATCGCTGAACTGTAACCACCATACACGCCTCCCTTTGATACGGTAACTGAGGACCAACCATAATTCGCTCCTAAATTGAGAAATTTTCCTCCTTTTGAGTAAATCGCCGCATCCCCAAAAGAACTAGATCTACAAACCGTAGAAACTACAATATTAGTTCCGGTATAGGAAGATCCTGAAGAAATCAATAAAGCGCATGAAACAGTTGAGGAGGTATTATGATGTTTTTCGTCATCTTCTATAATATCTCCATCAATCGTGACGTAGGCAGTTTTTTGTGCCGCCAAACAATAGGGTATGGTGTATGAAACCAATAGGCTTAGGGAAATGAATAGGGCCTTTACTGATGATAATGTCTTCATAGTTCTTATCTAGGTTTGTTCCCATTTTAGGAACATAAAGACCTATTACCGAATATCGAATGACTTGTAAACACTTTTGTACCTGAATTTGGTACAATCTCATTCTCTGTTATTGTTCCAAAATGAGGAACAGAAATAGTAATGAAGAGAAAAATCTTCGTAAAATATTAAAAGAAAAACGTTTAGAGTTGAATATGACTCAACGGGACTTGGGAGAACTCCTGAATACACCTCATACCTTTGTCAACAAATATGAAGTAGGAGAACGGTACCTTACATTCACGGAGGTCATCAACATTTGTAAAAATCTACAGATAGATGTTCATAGTCTTCTGGATGATGTGATGGAGAAGTCTTCCAAAGAATAGTATCAAGGAAAGTAGAGTTCAATTTCTTCAACTCACCAATTCACAATACATCATTCTCTTACCAACCATTTTGGTAATCGTATCTCCTATAAAATCCATTGTCTCAACCTTGGAGGTATTATGCCTATAGGAAAACTCATGGATATACCTCTTCAAATGTTTAGGAGACATATAGTGGTAAACGCCATAATATCCTCTCTTCAATAGAGACCAGAAGCTTTCAATGGAATTAGTATGAACCTCTCCATTGACATACTGTTTCCCCTTATGGTTGACAAACTCATGGACAAATCCGACAAGTCCCTTGTAAGACTTGAACTCATCCGTAAACACATTGGAATTCCTCTCAACATGTTTTCCGATGAATCCTTGTAAATTGTAAGCGGAAGTATCGTCGATATGTTTGACGATTACTTTTCCGTTTCTCTGTTTGACTCCGATCACAATCAATTTACCTACTGAACCTCTTCCCCTGTTTAGCTTCTTGGAAAAGTGTTTGTTGGATTCCTTGCCTCCAATGAAGGTTTCATCCACTTCCACGATACCGTCCAACTTCTCCTTTTTATCCTTCATCCAAACTTCCCTGATTCTGTGACAGAGGAACCAGGCAGTCTTCTGGGTAATTCCGAGTTCTTTTGAAATCTGGATGGAGGAAATGCCTTTTCTGGAAGTCGCCAACAGATACATGCACATCAACCATTTGTGAAGAGGCAATTTGGATTCCTCTAAAATTGTACCGAATCTGACGCTGAAGAACTTTCTACAATCCTTACAGCGATAAGGCATCGGTTTTTGATCCTTACATTCGGCGATATGATTGGAACCACAATGAGGACAACTGACATGACCATTCCATCTTTTTAACTCAAAATATTTCCGGGCAGATTCCTCATTAGGAAATTTGGAGAAGAACTCATATAAGGAAGTATATTTGGTTTTGTTGTTTCCCATATCGTTGTTGTGATAGGGAAATTTTGTCGTGTTTTGACTGGTTCGTACGCGTTTATTTTCATTGTATTGAGAATAATTTTGTATTACAATTTTCTTACCCATATTGGGCTAGTAGAAAATTGTCCTTAAAATTGAATGATAATTAAATAATGGAACATTGGGTTTAATTTCCATTTAGAGATACGTTTGAACTATATGGTAGAATGAGTAAGAAGGTCTTGACAAAAGAAGAGGAAGTATGAAAATTGCTTCATAAATTTTATTATATATGGCATCATTTTCAGAACGTCATGGATACAATCCAGCAAGAACCACAATCCAAGTAGATGATTTGGATAAGGAAACAAAAATTGCATTATGGAATGTTTTTACTAGTAGAGTTATAGGATACTATTGCGACTATCATGATCTTGCAGGTCAAAGCATATGGGTAGATTGTCTTCATAAACCAGAAGATGAATGTAATGAGCTCTTTAATTATCGAAAAATGCCAACTTTAGCATATGAGACAATAAAAAATGAATTTTTATTTAAAAAACCTTTCTTCTTTGTAATGGATTGTATAGAATCTGCATATAATACTATTAATACATTTTCTTCTAAAGAAGATTTGAAAAATTATTGTAAAGAAATAAACAACGTATTCGAAATTTATTCTGTTGGATATAGGCTCATAAAAGGGCAAATAACTCAAATAGTAGATGAGATTGAAATAGAATCATTAGACAAATCTTTAAATTCGAAAATTAGCATAATAAAAGGACATTTTCAAAAAGCCTTGTCGTTATATTCTAATCGTAAAAAACCTGACTATAAAAATTCTATTAAAGAATCTATTTCTGGTGTTGAAGCATGCGTTCGCTATATAACAAATAAACCATCTGCAACACTAGCAACATGTGTTAAAGATCTTCAAAAAAATGGTGATTTGCATCCAGCTTTTGCTAGTTCAGTGAATCAACTCTATGGATATTGTGGAGATACCGGAGGTGTTAGACATGCAGAGAAACCTGATGATTCCTCTCCTCCTCCAGATGTAAACCAAGCAAAATTTATCTTAGTTACTTGTTCTGCAATCGTTAATTACCTATTAACTATGAAGAAGAAATCTTCCAAAATGGTTGGTTAGTCAAGTATGTAGGTCCCATTAATATTTTTCGGAGTTATCCCTTTTAATCTTGTTCTCCCCCTCCTATTGCATAGGGGAACAAAAAAAGCTCCATCTTTTTGGAAAGAGCCTTTTTGATTCAGAAAAGGCTGTCCTCTCGTTTAGGTATTACTCTCTTTAACACTATTACAAGAGATTGTGCAAACTATTTGATAACCCTCTTTTGGACAAGGATCAGTGATAGTCAAAGGTTGTATAATTGAAGTATCAGATATATTTTCAAAATTATTTTGATTAACTTCCTTTTTATCAAAAATCAGAGGATTGGCATTCGAGTGACACATATTACAATTACCTTTATTACATGTATCAGTTTGATTGCAAAGAGGGCAGGCAGGTTTATGCGCACACAAGAAATCAATCCAATCTTTAAATTTTAAAATAAGGTTAAACTTGAGTAATAGACATCCTAAAAAATATAATGCGACAAAAACAAAATATAGAAAAGAAAATATAATTACCAATATTAATGGTAATACAAGAACAAAATTATAAAGAATAGTCTTGCTGTAAGATTTTCAGGATATCCTAGCTCTTGATATTCAGCAAATTGATCTAATGAAAAATCGAGGAAATCAACGAAACAAGATTAGAGTAAATAATTCCGATATTTTTTGATTTTATATAATTAATACACAAAAACTGCTTAATTAAAAAAAATCTCCTTCTGTTTATCGGAAGGAGATTTTTTACATAAATGATAATCGCTTTGTTTCCTATTAAAAATATCGGAATTATTTACTCTAATCTTGTTTCATTGATCTTCCCTCATCGGAGCAATCTGAAATATAACTGCGCACAAAAGCCAGTATTTCCTTAATTAAGTCGTACTTCACTATCTGCAAACAATACAGTATTTTACTTGAAATTTTTTATAAAATGTCACCTCTGAAAAATCAGAGGTGACAAAATTAATTTTTTTAATATATTTATTCTTTCTTTTTAAATAAAAAGCACGCTATTTAAATAGTCCTTTCAATCCTTTATACATCAAGAAAAAAAACGTGTGAACAAAAAGAGGAATGCATCCATAATCCAATAATAAGGGAATAGATTCGTATTCTTTCATACCTATTCCAGGAAGATTCATAGCTAAATAGATTGCACCCCCACCCAACAGAGGAATGCAAGATGATTTTTTGGATTTTATCACAAAGGATTTAAAAAATATTATCCAATTATATAAACTAACAATACTTCCAAAAACAACTAATATCCAAAATAAAATTATATTAATCACCATTTTTTATTAATTCTAATTAAGGTTTATAAATTCTTTGTTTAGCAGGAACGAGTAATTTTATAGCCCCATCAATTCCTTTTCCTCCCGGACATTCGATGGACTTTTTGGGAACGACATACGATTGGACTTTCCAGGGAGGAGAAAATTTATTCCCCATTCCTGGCTGCCATTTTCCAGACCAAATATAATTCCATAATGTTGGCTCTCCTTCCATGACCCAAGTATTAGGTTTTAATTCAGTTCCCCATCTAGATACAGTAGTTACTTCAACATTTTCGGCTTCTACTATAACTGTTGGACAACAAGATTTCACAGGAGCTGATAATGCTTTTGCCCCTAATGCAATTTCTGCACCCGTAGCAATATTTTCGGATAATTGCGGAGAAACACCAACTGCCTTTGCAGCACTAGTTATTGCTTCATGTGTCATTGTTGAATTATATTCTCCAGTAATAAGAACCTTAAGACCAGCTTGGGCAACATCACTTCCATGCACATATAAAATAGCTCCAATGACTTTAGACATTGCTGTAGGCTCTGGAGCCAAAAGACCTGCAGATCCTGCAGTTGCTTCAAATCCACCTCCCATTACCTGTAAAGCTCCTTGAAGTCTTGTAGTAATATTATATTTTTCAATAGTTTTTGCAACAACAATTACCTTTCGTTTTATACCTTTCCACAAAACTCTAGTCAAATTTTTTTTTCTTGAATTTGATGGTGTTGATGATGGTATTCTTAATGATTCGTATCCAGTAGTACCTGTCCAAAATCCACCAGGAGGAGGAATAGTGCCAAGATAATCAAAATTGATAATGCTGTTATTATTAACAAAGGCGAACAAATTCCAGCCACCCTGTTCCATGATGGGATCCCTGCTGATCCATCTTCCGTCGTGCGGATTGAGATGCCGGTAGTTGTAGTAGACCAGCCCAAGTTCGTCGTCCATGTATTCGCTGGAGAAGCGGAATTTGTTCTCTTCCGCCATGTTGCCTTCCGACGTGATCAGACCTCCGTACGGCCGGTATTCATACAGGGCGCGGCGTTCGCGCGCTTCCCCGAAGAGGGAGGTGACGTTTTTCATCGCGTCGTGCATGCAGTAGAGATGTTCCTTCACCTGCGTCCCGTTCGCTTCCCAGCGCGTCATGGCCAGGACGCGCGTGGCCTCAGGTTCCGAGGGGTCCCAGA
>ENA-ORNY01000418-ORNY01000418.1-human-gut-metagenome-genome-assembly--contig:-NODE-418-length-29390-cov-3.829828_pt1 | contig 29390 bp, 24 predicted proteins | sample MGYA00242122_ERZ509036 | MGnify/ENA primary metagenome ERZ509036 (study PRJEB26280, sample SAMEA2338696) | human gut metagenome | biome: human gut; feature: human-associated habitat; material: faeces... | reverse complement strand
AGCTTCGTCACCCCAGCAGAAGCAAAAAGCTTAAAGATTTCCTCGATTAAAATATATCAATATTAAAACAGACGCTGCCGAATTAGGCGCAGTTCGATAATAAAGCTATAATCCACAGTAGTCAGCCGAATAATAAAGTGCCGGTGCGGATTATAGCTTTTTTTTATTTTGCCATGACCGATTAAAGCCGACGGCTTCGGCAAGGCAGAAGTCAAATAACAGCAAGTTTACGTTAAAACAAAAATGTTTTTATGTATAACAATTTGTTCTACAAACGGAAAGGACGGTTATGAGTAAATCAATAGCAGATTATTGCGATGAAAACGGGAATATAGACAAAGAAAAGTTGATTTCTTTGTTTAATTTTCCTTGCGAAAATAAAAGAGAAATTTTAAACTATTTAAAGAGCAGAAAACACGAGATTTTTTATTCTTCGGCTTCAATTATTGATGTTATCAGTTCCGAAAAGGTTAGCATGCCGATTTTTACAGTTAAAAATGATGATTATATTTGGGACAGCGAAGATATTTATTATTTTGAAAAATACGATATGAAGTTAAACGAAGATTTTTTGTCATTTATTAAAACAAGATTATAAAATTAAGATTGTGATGCAATCGAAAATTTTGAAAAATATAAACACCGGTTGATTGAAAAAGGTGTTACTTGAACGACAATTTAAGAATTAAATATCAAAAAACAAGAAAAATGTGTGTGTAATATAGACACTGTTGAATAATTATAGTAAAATATACATAGGATTAGAGGCTGCTTGAGGTGGACAATTTCGTGGCATCCACACGCCGATGGCTTGACAGGGGAAACCCGAGAGATGCAGGAGAACGCCACGCCTGCCAAATAGCCCTATATACGAAAGCCGCTTGAATTATCAGGCGGCTTTTTATGCACCCTAAAATCAGGATTTTTATACCTACTTCGCGTAATATGAGGCAGATATTAAGCGGCCGAAAATAAAAACGGTTATAAATATATCGGGCGATAATATCAGAAAGACAAATAAAAACATAAATGTTTATAACGATTACGAAGTTGATGCAGTATATATAGATTCCGATATTGATTTAAGCAAAGTGTTTGACAGCTAAATTTTATTAAAATCTAAACCGACACTGCGACAAATTCCGGGGGATTGTCACGGCGCCGGTTTATTGCTGTTTACCGCAAACAGTTATTCGCAAGTTTCTTTTATACTTTTTGGGTGTACTGCAAATCTACCCACCCGGCGCCGGAATCGAGCTTGCCCCAGCTTATGCCGCCGCTGCTCTTTCGGTCGGTTATCATGTATTTTTCACCGTAATTTATGCGCGCCGTAACGGGAAAATCCGTTCCCGGACCACCGCGAACATTTAGTGTGCCGACCGATACTTCGACGGGGTACGGGTCAAACCGCGCGGTGGCTTCGCCGCTTTTCAGCTCGTCAATATAGCCTGCAACCTGTTCTTTAAATTCATACCAGTTAGGGATTATATATATCGGGCAGGTTTTGTACGGATTCGGCAGCGTGTTCAGATAATCTCTGTCGCCCTCAATTCCGTCTCTGACATTCAGCCAATAGCTGTGCGTATATAAGTCATTCTCGTCAAGCCCGTTTTCATAAAGCAGATATGCCGCAAGCCTTGCCGCATTGTCTCTTGCTTTGAGAGAATTAGGGTCGTCTTCACTGCTCATGATTGTTTCGATAGCTATGGTTTTTGTGTTGCCGTCACCGTCGCCGTCCGCCGCGTGCCAGCCTGTTGAGTTAAGCGGCAGATTTTGCCATGCGCCGAGGTCGTCAACATAGTAGTGCACGCGAACATCTTTCATATCACCGTCTATCGTTGCCGCCGTGTATTGTTCGGCACTGTCCTCGACTTCCGGCAAGTCGTCCGTGTTGTGTATCGTTATGCCTATAATCTCTGTTAAGTCCTCGTTCGGCAGGGGAATATCGTTTATGTTATGGTCTTTAAGCAGATATTCGTTCACTCTTACGGAGTTTAAATAAAACGTATCGTCGGGCACAAGTCCGTTTGCCATAAATTTTCTCCTTTCACTTTCGTTTTGCTATATAATATGCCGCTTCCGGCGCCGATGTTTGCTTAAATTTCGCAAAAAAATATTTTTGCGGCTTTTTGTATAATTTTCGGGCTTTCTTAACTTAAAATTCATAAAAATTTAATGTTGTTTTTTATTGTAAAATATGTGCCCGATGTGCTATAATAATATGAATTATATTATAGGGAGGAATTGCTTTGAAAATTCGCTTAACAGCACTCATGCTATTGGCTGTCACAGCTATGTTTGTTTTCAGCGGCTGCTCCCTGCAAATGAAGACGCCGGACGAACTCATGAGCCCGCCCAAAATTGCCGGAGGGTATCAAAATCTTCAGGATTCTTTTGAGGCTGTTGCCGGCGAGAATGTCGAACTTGAAACGCCTATGAACGGCGAGCATAAATCCGCGTTTATAATTGACGATTTTGATTCGGACGGCAACGAAGACGCGATGGTCTTTTACTCTGAAAAAGGCAAAAAAAGCACCGTTAATATAGGTATTTTCAATAAGGACAAAGACAGCGACAAATGGGATTATATAAAGAGCGTAAAAGGTCTCGGCAATTCTGTGGATACCGTTGTGCTTGACGATATGAACGGCGACGGACTTAAAGAGGTTGTTGTCGGGTGGAATTTGTTAAATTTGAGCAAACAGCTCTCGGTCTATGAGCCGTCAACGCTTGACTCTTCAAATTATTTTTATGAGATGGGCTCGTTCCAATACAGCCTTTTTGACATGATAGATATAGACTCCGATTCTCATAAAGAGCTGTTCTTTGTAAATCTTGAAAATACAAATAATGTTCAATCCGCTTCGGCGCAGGCGGCAAAAATTTCAAAGGACGGCAAAAATGTCGAGTCCGTGGGCAAAACCGCGCTGGACGGCAATGTTTCGGGCTACAGCAAAATATACACCGATAAAGCCGACGGCAAAGTGACCGTGCTCGTTGACGCGGCAAAAGGCGAGCACGACATGATAACAGAGCTTATTGTGTGGGATTCGGCATCGTCGAATCTTTCCGCTCCTTTGTTTGACACACAAAAGCAAATAAATTCCGCAACTTGGCGCAACAGCCGCACATATGTTACCGATATAGACGCGGACGGGCATCTCGAAATTCCCGTAGGCGTCAAAATTCCGGGGTCTTCAAATGTTGTCTCGGGAGAAGTGCAGGAGGACGAGCTTTGCTACATTCGCTGGTGCGATTTTGAAAATTCAAAGCTAAAGGCAAAAAGATATAACCTCTACAACTATTCGGAGGGCTACAGCCTCGAAATACCGAGCAGCTGGGTAGGCAGAATAACCGTCAGCAGCCTTGATTCGCAGTGGTATTTTTATCGTTGGAATGCCTCCGCAAAAGAACACATGGGCGAAATGCTTTTCTCTGTTGTTTCGCACACAGTGGGAGCGGGCGGAATAGAAGGATACAGCAACCTTACAGAGTATAACGGCAAGTCTTATGAATATATCATTACGGCACAGGGCAAAAAATTCGGTATTACCGACGACAGCATCAAAAAAGGATTTTCGGTTATAACCGACAGACAGGGGGAAAACATAAAATGACAAAAAGAGTACTTGTTGCAGAAGACGAGCAGGCGATAAGAGAGTTTATAGTTATCAACCTCAAGCGTGCCGGATATGAAACCGTTGAGGCTTGCGACGGCTTGCAGGCTCTTGAGCAATACGACGCCTGTTCGGGAGATATAGCGGTTGCACTTCTTGATATTATGATGCCGAATATGGACGGCTTTGAGGTTTGCAAACAGCTCAGAAAAAAAGACAACACGCTCGGTATTGTCATGCTCACCGCCAAAACGCAGGAGATGGATAAGGTCTCGGGTCTTTTAAACGGTGCGGACGATTACGTTACAAAACCGTTTTCGCCGTCGGAGCTTATGGCAAGGGTAGACGCGATTTACAGGCGCGTTGCGATGATTAACTCTCCAAAAGAAAACAGCGATGATGAAATCGTTTCGGGTGAATTTTCACTCAATGCAAAAAACAGGGTGTTTACCAAAAACAATATTCCGATAGACCTCACGCAGGTTGAGTTTCAGATTATGGAATATTTCTTTCAAAACCAAGGTTCGGCATTAGGCAGAACGGCAATACTTAATAAGGTCTGGGGCGACAGTCACGCAGGCGAAGAAAAAATAGTTGACGTAAACATAAGACGAATAAGAAAAAAAATAGAGGACGAACCCTCAAACCCCAAGCACTTGCTTACAATATGGGGTCTCGGTTACAAATGGGTGTCATAAAAAACTTTTAATTTATTACGAAAGGCGGTGTGACCGTTGGCTAAGCTGCATATCAAAAGAATAGAAGGCTTCGGAGCGCTTACAAAGCGCTGGCTGTTCAGATCGGCTGTGCTCACGGTCGCAATTCTTCTTGTAATATGTTTTGTCTGCGGATTTTTTGTCAGAAATTATTATTATGACACCGTTTATAATAAACTCAGAAGTTACTCAAGCGGTATAGTTACAAATTATTTTAACTCTTACACAACAGACGCCGAATTTGCCGCAGGCGCGGTAGATTTTGTATCCGAATTTTCTGAGAAATCCTCTGCCGAGGTCTGGGTTATAGACAAATCCGGCAAGGTTATTGTTTCATCAAGCGGCTTCGGCATAAGCTACCCCGAAATGCCGGATTATTACGAGGCACTTAATTCAAAAGACGAAAGCCTTTTTACAAGCTGGGAGGGTAAGATAGAATCCGGCGAAAAAATAATGGCCGTTACCACTCTCATTAAAGACGATAATTCGGCTGTGCGCGGTGCGGTCAGATATATTACCTCGTTAGACGCCGTGGATTCTCAGCTTATAACGGTTTACTGCATGATAGGCTTTGTCTTTCTTATAATTGCGCTGATTGTTTTAATTTCGGGCTTTATATTTGTAAGCTCTATCGTAAAGCCTATAAAAGAGATTAACGAGACAACAAAGCTCATAGCCGGCGGCAATATGGACGCACGGATCGACCACTATCTTTACAAAGATGAGATAGGCGAGCTTTGCGACTCAATTAACAACATGGCTGCCGAAATCAGCACGGCAGACAGATTAAAAAACGACTTTATTTCAACTGTATCGCATGAGCTGAGAACCCCGCTCACCGCCATTAAAGGCTGGGGCGAAACAATTCTTCAGGTCAGCGACACCGACCCCGCACTTACTCAAAGAGGTATGAACGTCATAATAGACGAGGCAACCCGTCTTTCGGGAATAGTTGAGGAATTGCTCGACTTTTCAAGAATACAAAACGGTGCGCTCTCTTTGAGAATTGAAAAAATGGATATTCTTGCCGAGCTTGACGAGACTGTGTTTGCTTTTAAAGACAGAGCAACAAGAGAGGGCGTGGATCTTGTTTATAACGCACCCGACCTTCCCGCTCCTATGGACGGTGACGCGGACAGAATCAAGCAGGTGTTTGTAAATATACTTGACAATGCCCTCAAATACACAAAGCAGGGCGGCAAGATTAACGTAACGGCAGATGTTGCGGATGATAAAATAAAAATCACCATAAGCGACACCGGCTGCGGAATTTCGGCAGAGGATTTGCCTCATGTCAAAGAAAAATTCTATAAAACCAACATGACTGTTCACGGCTCCGGCATAGGGCTTGCCGTTGCAGATGAAATAGTTAAGCTCCATAAAGGTACGCTGGATATTGACAGTGTGCTCGGCGAGGGTACAACCGTCACTCTCGGTTTTGATATAGATCATGTCGAACTCGGCGAGGAGTGGGATATAGAAGCAGCCATAGCGGCAGAAAACGAAAAAAATTTACAGGAGGATGAATAATGTCTGAAGAAAATAAAAAATACAGCATAGGCGGCTCCGCACTTATGGAGGGCATCATGATGATAGGTCCCAAAGGCGTCGGTATGTCTTTGAGAATGCCTGACGGCTCTATCGAGACCCAGCTCAAAAAGCAGACTATGCTAAAAGATAAACATAAAATTGCAAGAATACCTTTTATCAGAGGTCCGATAAATTTTGTGGACCAAATGATTTTCACATATAAATGTATGATGGAATCCGCCGAGAAAACATCAATGGATATTGAGGACGGCGGCGAAGAGAATATGTCAAAGCTCGATAAATGGCTGACAGATCATTTCGGTCCTAAAATGATGACGGTTATAGGCGTTATCTCGGCAGTGCTCGGCTTTGCGCTCGCGTTTTTACTTTTTGTTTGGCTGCCGAGCCTTTTGGCAGACGGATTAGAGACTCTTTTAAAAACCGACATAACAAAATATAAACCCTTGATAGAGGGTGTTGTAAGAGGCATTTTGTTTGTGCTTTATATGCTTGCAGTCAGCTATATGAAAGATATAAGACGGGTATTTATGTACCACGGCGCAGAGCATAAATCAATCTTTTGCTATGAAAAGGGTCTGCCGCTGACGGTGGAAAACGCCCGCATCCAGCCCAAGCACCATCCCCGCTGCGGCACCAGCTTCCTGTTCGTGGTCATCGTGGTGTCTATTCTGTGCAGCAGCATCGTGTTCAGCTATGTGAACTGGCAGAATCTGTGGGTCCGGGTGGCCATGCACCTGCTGCTGCTGATCCCGGTGGTGGGCGTCACCTATGAATTCAACCGCTTTGTGGGCCGTCACGACAACGCCGTCACCCGTATCCTGTCCGCCCCGGGCATGTGGCTGCAGAATTTCACCACCAACGAGCCGGACGACTCCATGCTGGAGGTGGCCATCGAGGCCCTGAAGCTGGTGCTGCCGGAGGAGCAGGGAAAGGACGCCTGGTAATGGCTGTTACATACAACGATCTGACCCTGGATATCCGGCGGTCCCTGCGGCAGGCGGGGATCGAGGCCTCGTCGGTCGTTCTCGGCGAAGCCGTGCTGCCCGCAGAACTGACTGCCGAGCGAAGAAAGGAGTTGGACGAAGCGCTCCGCGCCGTCGGGTTCGAGTTGATCGACGACCGCCGCAAGCAGACCGTCGAGCGGGTGAAGAATACGGTCATCGAGCTGGTGCGGGAGAAGGACGCCGCTTTGCGGACCAACCTCTCGGATTATATCGCGGACCGGTTGCATCAGGATTACGGGGCAGTGAGTTCGTTGTTTTCGGAGATCGAAAACACGACGATCGAACAATACTTCATCGCACAGAAAATCGAACGGGTGAAGGAGTTGCTGGCTTACGGCGAGCTGTCGCTCGGCGAGATTGCCGACAAGCTGAACTATTCGAGTACGGCCCACTTGAGCGCCCAGTTCAAGAAGGTGACGGGACTTACGCCCAGCCATTTCCGGAAGATCGGCGAGAACCGTCGCAAACCGCTGGACAAGGTGTAATCCGCCGGTCGTTCCGAAATCTTGTAAATAGTATCCGGAATTATATAACGCCTTCCGCCCTTTTTGTCCCGATCTTTGTATCGAAAGGACACGAAGGGCGTGCGGATATTCCGTGCTCGTCCCTGTCTGTAAAAAATCAAAAAGTATGTCGAAAGGTAAATATGTAAAACGGACTTTTCCCCTTGCGGGGCTGCACTGCGCCGGATGTGCTGCACGTGTGGAAAAAATTCTCAATGCCCAGACGGGCGTCGTCGCGGCTTCCGTCAATCTGGCGGCTTCGACCGCAGCGGTCGAATACGACACGATGCAGACCTCGCCGGAAAGACTCCGGCAAGCCGTGCAGGAGGGCGGTTACGACATGCTCGCCGATTCGGATGATGACACGCCCGACGAGTTGGAGCGGATGAACCGGGAGCGGTACCGGGACCTGAAACGGCGGGCTTTCTGGGCTGTCGTGCTGGCGATTCCGGTGGTCGTGATCGGTATGTTCTTTATGGATATGCCCTACGGCGGTGCGATTATGGCGCTGTTGTCCGCTCCGGTCGTCTTCTGGCTGGGACGCGGATTTTTCGTGAATGCCTGGCAGCAGTTGCGCCACCGTTCGGCCACGATGGATACGCTGGTCGCATTGAGTACGGGCATCGCCTACCTGTTCAGTCTGTTCAACCTCGTTTTTCCGGAGTTCTGGCTCTCGCGGGGAGTGGAACCCCACGTCTATTTCGAAGCTGCGGCGGTGATCGTCGCCTTCATCCTGCTGGGGCGCACGCTCGAAGAGAAGGCTAAAGGCGATACCACCGCTTCGCTGAAAAAGCTGATCGGTCTGCAACCAAAAAATGCGATCGTCGTCGCTGCGGACGGTACGCAGACGGAGATTCCGATCAGCCGCATCCGGGTCGGCGATCTCCTGGCCGTTCGACCCGGGGAGAAGATCGCCGTGGACGGTGCGGTTTGCGAAGGCGACTCCTATGTCGATGAAAGCATGTTGAGCGGCGAACCGCTTCCCGTGCATAAGGAGCCCGGAACGAAAGTTTTCGCCGGAACGATCAACCAGAAGGGCAGCTTCCACTTTCGGGCGGAGAAGGTCGGAGCCGCGACGATGCTGGCTCAGATTATCCGCATGGTCCAGGAGGCGCAGGGCAGCAAGGCTCCCGTGCAAAAGCTGGCGGACAAAATCGCCGGCATATTCGTCCCCGCGATCATCGGCATCGCCCTGCTCTCTTTCGTCCTGTGGTTGGTTTTCGATCCGTCGGGAGGCCTGACGCACGGAATCCTGGCAGCTGTGACCGTACTGGTTATCGCCTGTCCGTGTGCATTGGGACTGGCTACTCCGACGGCCGTCATGGTCGGCATCGGCAAAGGGGCCGAGAAAGGAATTCTGATCAGGGACGCCGTAAGTCTGGAGACGGCCGGAAAAATCGACACGGTAGTAATGGACAAAACGGGTACACTGACCGAAGGGAAACCCGTCGTTACCGACATTGTCTGGGCGAACGGGGACGACCGGGCGAAAGCCGTCTTTCTCAGCCTGGAAAAACTCTCGGAACATCCGCTTGCCGATGCCGTCGTGCACTATTTTGCAGGTGTGCCGACGCTGAACGTCGAACGATTCGGAAGCCTTACCGGAAAAGGCATAGAAGGTACGGTCGATGGCGTGCGTTACTTCGCCGGCAGCCGCCGGCTGCTCGACGAGCAGGGAATCGTCGTCGGCAAAGAGTTGAATATCGAAGCGCAGCGGTTGTCGGCAGAAGCCAAGAGCATCGTCTGGTTCGCCGATTCGGAGCAAGCCCTGGCTGTCGCGGCGATCGCCGACCGCATCAAGGATAGCTCCGTAGAGGCCGTGCGCGAACTGCAAGCCGCCGGGATCGACGTTTATATGCTGACGGGCGACAGCCGAGCTGTGGCCGGTCATATCGCGGAAAAGGCAGGTATCCGGCATTTCGAGGCCGAAATACTTCCGCAGGACAAGGCCGCGTTCGTCAAGCGTCTGCAAACCCTCGGTCATAAGGTGGCGATGGCGGGCGACGGCATCAACGACAGTGCAGCGCTGGCTCAGGCCGACTTGAGTATCGCTATGGGCGGGGGCAGCGACATTGCGATGGACGTGGCGCAGATGACCATCATCTCGTCCGACCTCCGGAAGATTCCGGAGGCGATTCAGCTTTCCAAGCAGACGGTTCGAACGATCCGCCAGAACCTCTTCTGGGCCTTTATCTACAACCTCGTAGGCATACCGGTCGCTGCCGGGGCGCTCTACCCTGTCAGCGGCTTTTTGCTGAACCCGATGATCGCCGGGGCAGCCATGGCGTTGAGTAGCGTCAGCGTGGTAGCCAACAGCCTGCGGCTCAAATACCGGCGTTAGGCAGCGCATCTCGATATAACACCCCGGTCGAACAAACCAATTTTGTTTTGCCGGGGATTATATTTTGAGGGCGACGGATAGGATTTTGGCCCGGAAATCTTTACGTGCAATCCCGCATCTATCTTTGTAGAAGATAGGATGCGCCCCGGAAAACTGTGAACAAATTCCCGTTTTCTCTCGGCTTTCCGTATCTTTGACTCCGTCCCGCTTCGGCAAAATGCAAATAAAATTTGCTTTTGCCGAAGCTTAATCCCAATCTTTGACTTCGTCTTAGATACTCCGCCTCGGCAAAGTACAAATAAATTTGTTTTTGCCCTCGGCTTAATCGTATCTTTGCAGCGAACGAACTGCTCATCGACGGGACATTTCCTGCAGCGTGTTCCGTGTCTGTCTTTCCGACGGGGCACGTATTTTGTTCGGAAAAACAAAGAAGAGTTGAACTATGGAATTTTTGATGGAATATCATCTGGCCGGCATCATGATCGGTGTCGCCACGTTTCTCATCATCGGTATTTTTCATCCGCTGGTGACTAAAGGCGAATACTATTTCGGAGTGCGGATCTGGTGGATTTTCCTCCTGATGGGAATCGCGGCGGTCATCGGTTCCGTACTGGTCGAAAACATCGTCTGGTCCACCTTGTTGGCAGTCTGGGGCGCCTCTTCGTTCTGGAGTATCGGCGAATTGTTCGAACAGCGCAAGCGGGTCGAAAAAGGGTGGTTTCCCAAGCGGCCTGAAAAAAAGGAGCGGTAGTCCGTCGCTCCTTGTCGGAAGGTTTCCTCCGCAGCCGTTACTGCCGAAGCTAATGGATGCTTTCGTGCGGGAGGGTTTGCGGATGTTCCTTTTTCTTGGCCTGAAGAATGACGATGATGACCGCCGTGATAATCAGTATCAGGCCCGAGGCACTGTCGAGGCCGAACTTCTCCCCGAAATGCAGCACCCCGACGAGTACTGCCGTCAGCGGCTCCATCGAACCGAGGATCGATGTCATCGTAGAACCGATCTCCTTGATTGCCAGAACGAGCGTCAGGTTGGATACAACGGTCGGCACCAGGGCCAGCAACAGGAGGTTTTGCCAGAGATGCCACTTGCCGGGCAGCGGAGCACCGGTCGTGGACAGAGCGTACACGAGGAAGAAGCAGGCGCTGAAAAGCAGGACATAAAAAGCCTGGATCATCGGATCGAGCCGGGAAATACGGCTTTTTTTCACACCGACGATATAGATCGTGTAGGTCAGCACGGTCGCTCCCGCGAACCCGACGCCGACGATGGCACGGTCGCTCTGCGGAACGCCGATAGCGCCCCACGAAAGCAGCGACACACCCACCAGTGAGATGAGGATCGCAACCAGCAGCCAGACGGAATTTTTTTCGCGGAAAAACAGCGTCATCACGATCGCCACGCCCAGCGGGTATAGAAAGTTGATCGTCGTGGCCACACTGCTGGGAATGTAGGTGTAAGAACGCAACAGCCCGAGGGCCGTCACGGAATACATCGCACCCAGAAGCAACAGCGTGCCGGTTTGCGGCCACGTAATACGAAGCGGCCGCCGGGTCGCAAGGGCGATCAGCCCCATCATCGCGGCGGCCAGTCCGAAGCGGTAGAACAGGATCGCCGGGGAGGACATACCTCCTTGCAGCAGCGGAATCGAAAACAGCGGGATCAACCCGAACGTAGCCGACGAAACGACGGCATACAGCACACCTCGCAAATTATTCATAACAATCTATTTTCGGAATGCGCCCATCAACGCCGACGCAAATCTACGGAGTTTTTTGGATAATTCTGCCCCGTATCGTATTTTTGACGGGAAATGGAGAAATTTTCGAAAATCATCGTTCCGGCGATCATCGGATTGTCGGCGGTCGGCGCCCTTTACGTCTGTTGTACCCACACGCTGTCGCGTCGGAGCCGGGCAGCCCAAATCGACATGCCTTCCACGCCATCTCTCCCGGAGGTACGGCGTGCTCGGCTGATCTTCGCCGGGGACCTGATGCAGCATACGCCCCAGCTCACCGCAGCGCGTACGCCGGAAGGCGATTTCGATTTCAATGCCTCTTTCGACTGGGTGCGGGAGCGCTTCCGTGCGGCCGATGCAGCGATCGTCAATCTCGAAACCACCCTTTCCGAATCCGGACCCTATACGGGTTACCCCTGCTTCCGCTCCCCTGCGGCTTTGGCCGAGGCACTCGACTCCCTGGGCGTGGACATTACCGTACTGGCCAACAATCACTGCTGCGACGGCGGATCGAAAGGCATCCGTACGACGATCCGGGAACTCGACCGGCACGGCATCGAACATACGGGCGTTTTTCTGGACAGCTCGGATTTCCGGGCGAGGCATCCGCTCCGTTTCGAAGCGGGCGGCATACGTTTCGCCCTGCTGAACTACACCTACGGTACGAACGGTCTTCCGGTCCCTTCCGGATTGTCGGTCAATCCCATCGACACGGTGCGGATCGCCGCGGACCTGGCGGCGGTCGAGCACGACGGCGTGGATTGCGTGATCGCCTGCATGCACTGGGGCAACGAATACGAACGTCGACCGAACAAGGTGCAGCGGCAGTTGGCCGGGTTTCTGCGAAGACACGGGGTCGATCTGATTGTCGGCAGCCACCCGCATGTCGTACAGCCTTACGAACAGGACAGTAACGGGATCGTACTCTATTCGCTCGGTAATTTCGTGTCCAACCAGCGGAAGCGTTATTGCGACGGCGGAATCGTGGCGACCGTCGAGGTAACCCGTTCTCCCGACGGTTCGCTGCGCTACTCGCTCGAACTGACGCCGGTGTGGGTCCTGACACCCGGCTACCGGATCACCCCTTCGGAGGTCGGCGACACCCTCTCCATGCCGGCCGATTCACGGCTGCGGTACGAGCGATTCATGACGGATACCCGCCTCCTGTTGGGGTTGTAACCGTTTCCATTTTGGATTTTCCGTTCCCGTTTCGGTGGATAATGCCTTATTATCGCTTTTCATCCGCATATCTCCGGTACGACCTGTCCAACCGAAAAAAGCCCTGGATTGTATAAAAAGCCCGGATCCGCTGAACGGATCCGGGCTCGTTCGATAAAAGAACTCCGTTAATAGTTGTCTTTCTTGGGTTCGAAGTATGCCTGCGGGTGCTGGCATGCCGGGCAGATTTTCGGCGCTTCCTCCGCTTCGCAGATAAATCCGCAATTGCGGCACTGCCACCAGATCTTGCCGTCGCGCTTGAAGAAGTTGCCGTCCGTAATGCGGCTCAACAGCTTCAGATAACGGCGCTCATGCTCCGCCTCGACTTTGGAAATCTGCTTGAATGCATTGGCGATTTCGGGGAAGCCCTCCTCTTCGGCTACTTTGGCGAAGTCGGGATAGAGCACGTCCCACTCCTCGTTCTCCCCTTTGGCTGCCGCCAGCAGGTTTTCAGCCGTGGTGCCGATCCGGCCGGCCGGATAACTGGCCGTAATCTCCAGATCCCCGCCTTCGAGGAATTTGAAGAAACGCTTCGCATGCTCTTTTTCCTGATCCGCAGTTTCCGCAAAAACACCTGCGATCTGCTCGTAACCCTCTTTCTTGGCTACGCTTGCGAAAAACGTATAACGAGTCCGTGCCTGGCTCTCGCCGGCAAATGCTTTGAGCAGGTTCTGCTCCGTCCTGGTACCTTTAACACTTTTGCTCATACTGAAAATAATTTATTTGTTTGTGTGGTTGATTTCTCTCTACAAATATACGATAAACGAACGGGAAAAGCCATCGATAACCGTTATTTATTTCTTATGTTCGCATTGGAATTTTTTATATCCGTTGCATTTTGCCGCAGGAATATTTGGACCGCGACGAATTATGTCGTATTTTTAATCAAATATTATACCCAATTCCCATGAAAAAGATCCTGCTCTTGTTTTTATCCTGTTTTTCGTGCACGATTGCGGAGGCCCAAACCACTCCTCCCCTATTTCAAGGTTCGGACGATGTTCAGCTGTTCCGGCAAGCGCTTATGGAACGTGTGACTGAGGTTTACTATAGCGACGGCTATACTCCTGATGACCTTATTCACTACTTCTGGATGAATTTTACCATCGATACGCTGGGACGCTGCATCGATCTGGAAATTCCCGACACCTGTCGCCGCCAAACGATTATCGTGAAAGAACGGACGCTGGAGCTGCTTCGCACGGCGTTGGCCGGAATCGATTCTTTTCAGCCCGCGACGGAAAGGGGCGAAAAAGTTCCTTCCCGACAGACGATGGAATACGATTTCGCCTATATCCCTGAAGTAATTACCCTGGCCTGCTTTAAAAAGAGCGAGCCGAATGATTTTACAGCGCTTCAAAGATATATTGCAAAAAGAGTTGAATATCCCGAAGAGCTTCGGCCATGGGGTGTTTCCGGCCGGGTAATCATCGTCTTTATTGTCAATACGGACGGTTCCGTCGAAATCGATAAAGTATTGGAATCGCCGCATCCGAAAATGAGTTATCGTGTTAAGAAAATTATTTTATCGACTTCCGGCAAATGGATACCCGCGCTCTATTTTGGCGCTCCCGTCCGACAGAAGTTTGTGCTTCCGGTCGATTTCAGGTTAAGATAAAACATTTACATTATGAGAAAAATAATTTCTCTCATTCTTTGCCTGATAAGTTTGCCGGCAGCAGCGCAGATTATTCCGCCGCGATATGCAGGGTCGGACGACCCGGATGTTTTTCGCAAACAATTCGAGAAGAAGGTGACGAAAGTCATGAAGCGGGACGGCTACCGAATCGAAGAACTCTCGCATGAATTGCTTATGAAGTTTACGATAGACACGCTGGGACGCTGCGTCGATGTACAATATCCCGATTCGCTGGGCGGAGTGCGATTCAATCCGACCCAGCGCAGCCGGGAGCTGTTGAATACGGCATTATCGGAATTGAACCCTTTCACCCCGGCATACAAGGACGGCCGAAAAATCCCGTATGTGCGAAAAATGCTGATCAATATGAATTTCCTGCCGGGAGCTTTCGTCAAGCCGACATTCCGGGGTAAAAAGGACGGATTGATGGCTTTCCGCGAATATTTGAACCGAAATCTCGTATATGATACGAAGTTGTACGAAGCGGGTGTGTACGGCACCGTACGTGTCGAGTTCTATATAGAGCCTGACGGCACAATCACTTTGGTCGGCGCATCGGAATCACCTCATCCTGCACTGACGGAACACGTGCAGAAACTGATTCTCGACACATCGGGACAATGGACGCCGCTTCTCGAAATGGGGCATCCCTGCCGGTATCTGATCTCTTTTCCCGTAAACTTCGATCCGGGCGAAAGCACCAGTTATGCCACAGGCATTCCGTTGTAGTTTTTCAACAAGAGGGCAACGGTCGCACTGCGATTTGTTCGCGTGCCTTTGCGGAAAAGCCGTATTTCTGCGGAGAACAAATAAATTTGGCGCTCCGCCCGGTTTGCGTTATCTTTGTTCCCAAATAGATTCGGACCCGGACAGATCGCGTTTCGGACAAGTCGAAACAGGTTGGCTTGTAGCGCGACCTGCGTTATTCCGGTGTAACTCCGCAAATAATTCAAAAAGAAAAATATGGCAGACGAAAAAATCATCTTTTCGATGGTCGGCGTAAGCAAGACCTTCACCAACCAGAAAAAAGTTCTCAACAACATCTACCTCTCGTTCTTCTACGGCGCCAAGATCGGTATCATCGGTCTGAACGGCTCGGGTAAATCGACTCTGATGAAGATCATCGCGGGTATCGACAAGAATTTCCAGGGTGAAGTGGTCTTCTCGCCCGGTTATACGGTCGGTTACCTGGAACAGGAACCCAAACTCGACGATGCCAAGACCGTGCGCGAAGTGGTCGAAGAGGGCTGCGCCTCGACCGTAGCCCTGCTGAAGGAGTACGAGGAGATCAACCAGAAACTCTGCGAGCCGATGGACGACGAAGAGATGGCCCGACTTATCGAGCGTCAGGGCGAACTGTACGAACAGATCGACCACGTGAACGGCTGGGAGCTGGACAGCGTACTGGAGCGTGCGATGGATGCCCTGCGCTGTCCCGACCCGGATCAGAGCGTCAAGGTACTCTCGGGCGGCGAACGCCGCCGCGTGGCCTTGTGCCGCCTGCTTTTGCAGCAGCCGGACGTCTTGCTGCTGGACGAGCCGACCAACCACCTCGACGCCGAGTCGATCGACTGGCTGGAGCAGCACCTGCAACAATATAAGGGCACGGTGATCGCCGTGACGCACGACCGCTATTTCCTGGATAACGTGGCCGGCTGGATTCTGGAACTCGACCGCGGCGAAGGTATTCCCTGGAAAGGTAACTATTCGGGCTGGCTGGAGCAGAAGACGACCCGTATGGCTATGGAGGAGAAGCAGGAATCGAAGCGTCGCAAGACCCTCGAACGCGAGTTGGAGTGGGTGCGTATGTCCCCCTCCGGACGTCACGCCAAGTCGAAAGCCCGTCTGTCGGCCTATGACAAGCTGATGAACGAAGATACCAAACAGAAGGAGGAAAAGCTCGAAATATTCATCCCGAACGGCCCGCGTCTGGGCGATGTGGTGATCGAGGCGCACGACGTATCGAAAGCCTTCGGCGACCGGGTGCTGTACGAGGGACTGAACTTCTCGCTGCCGCCTGCCGGTATCGTCGGTGTGATCGGCCCCAACGGTACGGGCAAGACTACCCTCTTCCGGATGATCATGGGACTCGAACAGCCTACTTCGGGAACTTTCACTGTCGGTCAGACGGTCAAACTGGCCTACGTGGATCAGCAGCACAAGTCCATCGACCCGGAAAAAACCGTTTACGAGGTGATTTCGCAGGGTACCGACCTGATTATGCTGGGCAACCGCCAGGTCAATGCCCGCGCTTACGTGGCCCGGTTCAATTTCACGGGCGCCGATCAGGAGAAGAAGTGCGGCATGCTGTCGGGCGGCGAGCGCAACCGCCTGCACCTGGCCCTCGCACTCAAGGAGGAAGGTAATGTGCTGCTTCTGGACGAGCCGACCAACGACATCGACGTCAATACGTTGCGTGCGCTGGAGGAGGGTCTGGAGAATTTCGCCGGCTGCGCCGTCGTGATCTCCCACGACCGCTGGTTCCTCGATCGTATCGCCACGCACATCCTCTCCTTCGAAGGCGATTCGAAAGTGGTCTTCTACGAAGGTTCGTACAGCGAATACGAGGAGTGGAAGAAAGCGCAGGGCGGCGATACGCAGCCCCATCGTGTAAAATACAGAAAACTGGTGGAATAAAATGGCACAAAAACCCTCCATACCCAAGGGCACACGCGACTTCTCCCCGCTGGAGATGATGCGCCGCCAATATATTTTCGACAAAATCCGGGACGTTTTCCGCACCTTCGGCTTCGGCCCGCTCGAAACGCCTGCGATGGAGAACCTCTCCACCCTGCTGGGCAAATACGGCGACGAAGGCGACAAACTGCTTTTCAAAATCCTCAATTCGGGGGATTACGCCGCCGGACTGAATGACGAAGAGTTGCGCACGGCCTCCCGAATTTGCGAAAAGGGATTGCGTTACGACCTGACGGTGCCTTTTGCCCGTTATGTGGTGCAGCACCAGAGCGAAATCGCCTTCCCGTTCAAACGCTACCAGATACAACCGGTCTGGCGGGCCGACCGTCCGCAGAAAGGCCGCTACCGGGAGTTTTACCAGTGCGACGTGGATGTCATCGGCACCCGATCGCTGCTGTGCGAAGTGGAACTCATACAGATCGTGGAACGGGTTTTCCGGACGCTCGGAATTAACGTATCGCTGAAGGTAAACAACCGCAAGATTCTGTACGGCATTGCTGAAACCATCGGACATGCGGACAAGATGATCGACATTACGGTCGCCATCGACAAGCTGGAAAAGATCGGATTGGAGGCTGTCAAGGCTGAATTGACGGAACGCGGCATCGGCTCCGATGCGATCGAAAAGCTGCAACCGATACTCGAATTGACAGGCGATAATGAACGGAAACTGGCTGTGTTGCGAGATGTCATTGGCGCCTCGGCTGTCGGACTGGAAGGCATTTCCGAGATGGAAACGATCTTCGGGTACGTGAACCGGCTGGGGGTGGAGCTGCCGATCGAGCTCGACTTCTCGCTGGCCCGGGGGCTCAATTATTATACGGGAGCGATTTTCGAAGTCAAGGCGCTCGATTTCGCCATCGGGTCGATCTGCGGCGGCGGACGCTACGACGACCTGACGGGCATCTTCGGAATGCCGAACATGTCGGGTGTCGGCATTTCGTTCGGTGCGGACCGCATCTACGACGTGATGACCGGCCTCGGACTCTTCCCGGCCGATCTGGGCTGTGCGGCCCGGGTGATGTTCGCCAATCTGGGCGAAGCGGATGCCTCGCTGAAACTGTTGCAGGAGGTGCGTGCCGCAGGTATTCCGGCGGAGATATATCCCGAAAACGGAAAGATGAAAAAACAGATGGAGTATGCCAATCGCCGGGGAATCCCCTGCGTGGTAATCGTCGGCAGCCGGGAACTGGAAGAACGGGTGGCGACGATCAAGGATATGACCTCCGGCGAACAGACCCAGGTGCCGTTCACCCGACTGGCCGAAGCACTCCGTTAGATAATTAGTTATAGATAATCCGAAGCGCCTGTCCGAGCGGACGCGGAATAGCCGCCCCGGCGGTAGTTGAGAGAGCAGAGTTATCGGCGGATACGCCCCGTTCCGAATGTGGGTGCATCCGAGGCGGTATCTATGGCTCTACCGAATCGCCGGAAAGAAGACGGGGTTCACGCCTTTCCTCCCTGCTCGCAGTCGGAAATCATTTCCCGGTGTTTCGCGGTACCTGCTTGGGAGGACGCCGGACGGAAAAATATGCAATCATGTAATTCGATATGAAGCGGAGCATGTGGTTTTTCGGGCTGTTGCTGGCCGTGGCGGGATTATCATCGTTCCGGACGGCCGATATCGCCGTTTCCCGGCCCGACCGGGCACAGCGACGGTCGCTCGCCAAGCTGGAGCGGTCTTACGAATATATCCGCAAGATGTATGTCGATTCGGTCGATATGGCGCCGCTGGTCGAGGAGGCGATCCGCAGCATGGTACAGCAACTCGATCCCCATACCGAATATGCCTCGGCTGCGGAGATGGCTGAATTCTGGAGCCTCTATCGGGGTAAGTTCGGAGGAATAGGCATTCAGACCCAATGGATCCGTGATTCGCTGGTCGTAACCTCCCTCCTGTCGGGAGGGGCCGCCGAAGAAGCAGGCATCCGTCCCGACGACCGGATCGTCCGGGTGGACGGACGCACCGTGAAGGAGATCCCGGCCTCCGAGCTCATCTCCGTCATGCGGGGAGATGCCGGATCGAAAGTAAAAATCCTAGTGATTCGACGAGGAGTCTGCCAACCGATTCTGTACGAAATCGTCCGACGGGAAATACCTCTCCCCTCCGTCGAGCTGGCCTACCGCGTCGATTCTGCGGTGGGATACATCAAACTGATCCGTTTCGGTCAGACCACCATGCGGGAGGTGCAGCGGGCTTACGAAGAGCTGGACCGTCCGAAGGAGTTGATTCTCGATCTTCGGGGCAATGGCGGAGGACTGTTGGATCAGGCGATCGCTTTGTCCGGCTTTTTCCTGCCCAAAGGCTCGCGGATCGTTTCGACCGAAGGCCGCAGCGTACCGTCCGTAGTCCATTCCGCCCGCCGGAATCCGGTATTTCCGGCCGAAGGGCGGCTCATCGTCCTGATCGACGAACGGTCGGCGTCGGCCAGTGAAATCGTGAGCGGAGCGCTGCAGGACTGGGACCGCGCGGTAATCGTCGGGCGCCGCAGCTTCGGAAAAGGGTTGGTGCAGCGCCAATATCTGCTTCCGGACGGGTCGGCCCTGCGTCTGGTCGTCGCCCGCTATCATACGCCTTCGGGCCGGGAAATTCAACGTCCTTACGTCAAAGGCGGGGATCGCACGGCTTACCGAACTCATCCGCTGCCCGACACGATTCCGTCGCCGGCCTACCGGACACTCCGCACGGGCCGGACAGTTTACGGCGGCGGAGGCATAGCGCCCGACGTGTGCGTAATACAGGATACGGTGCAGGCATCTTATCTGAACGCCCTGCTGCGGAAAAATATCTTTCCTGAATTTATGCAGCGCTACCTGGACCGCAACCGGACAGCCCTGGAACGGGATTATCCGGAGTTCGCATCGTTCGAGGAGCGGTTCGAAGTTCCCGATGAAATGTATGAGGAGTTGATCGGACTGGGACTGGAACAGGGCGTAACACCTCCGGCGGAAGATTCCGATGTCGAAGCGGGGACCAGGCGCCTGCTCAAAGCATTGCTGGCAGAGCGGCTTTTCGACCGGGAAGCTCTGCTGCGGATATTGCACGCAAGGGATGATGCCGACTTCATCCGGGCGCTCAATTTGCTGAAAAACTGGGAGGCAGAGGGGCTGCCGCTCCTGGAAGCGCAGCATGAGCGGCAATAAGCGGTTGCATCACGTTATTTCCGAGAGTCGCGTATTCACGACTCGTAATTGAGTTTATAATTCGGCCTGCCCCGAAATTCCCTTCCCGGAAGGGGTTTGAATCGCTGCACGCCCAAAGAGTATATAATCACGGACAAGAATTTGCAGGAAAACGAAATTTGTTTTATATTTACGTATGGAACAAACGAATAACCCTCAAAATATTACCTTGTATGGCTGCTCTGAATACCTTCCGCACGGACGGAGAAGATTTCGGCGAACAGATCCTGTCGAAAGTCGTAAAAGCCGGCCGGCGGACCTATTTTCTGGACGTGCGCGCTACGCGTGCGAACGATTATTTTCTTACCATTACGGAGAGCCGGAAGAAAACGGCGCCGGATGGAACGGTCAGTTACGACCGGCATAAAATATTCCTTTACAAAGAGGATTTTTCCAAATTCCTCGAAGGCTTGGAAGAGGTGATCGGGTTCATTAAACGGGAAAAACCGGAATTCTTCGAAGAAGAACACCCGAAGCCGGAAGAATATGCTTGACAGAACCGGCTGCCGAAATTTCGGCAGCCGGTTCTCATGAAGACAGGAGTTTATGAAGGATAATCGGGTATTGTTGGGTTTCAGCGGCGGAATAGACAGCTTCGCCGCCGTCGGATTGTTGCAGGCGGCCGGATATCATGTAACGGCTCTGACGCTCGACATGAGAGGCGATTCCGCATTGTTGGAAAAGGCGCGTCTGCGTGCCGGAGCACTCGGTATTCCTTGGCGAATGCGGTCGGTGCGGGAGCGGTTCGAACGGGAGGTGGTGGACTATTTTACCGACAGTTACTTCCGGGGGTGTACCCCGGCTCCGTGCACGCGCTGCAACAGTCGGATCAAATGGCCCTGCCTTGCGGCAGAGGCCGACGCACTGGGGATTCGCCACATCGCTACGGGACACTATTTCCGCATTACCTCCGCAGGCGGCAAACGATACGTCACCCGTGCGGCCGACAACCGCAAGGACCAGTCCTACTACCTGTGGGACTTGCCGCAGGAGATCCTCGATCGGGTGCTGACTCCGATGGGAACGGTCATCAAACGAAATATCGTCGAAGAACTCGCCGACCGTCGGGAGAGTATGGGCGTCTGTTTTCTCGAGGGACGCCCGTGCCGCGACTTCCTGCGAAGCCGGGATAAAACGGAAGCGCTCCGGCCCGGCCCCATCATCGACTCTGCCGGACATCGGCTCGGCACGCACGACGGGGCGGCCCTCTACACCATCGGCCAGAAAAAGGGCCTCGACCTGCCGCCGGGCTGGGCGGTGGTCGCTATCGACACGGCGGCAAACCGGATCGTAGCCGGAGAAGAGAAGCTGTTGTTGCATCGTACGCTGGAAGTCGGGGAATGTCGCCTGATAGAGAGCGACGAGGTATTCGGTGCCCGCGATATCCGTGCGGTGATCCGGGGCATCGGCCGCAACCCCGAGGGATACGCAGCGGTCTTCCCTGCCGCTTCGGGGATTCGGATCGAACTGGAGGATCCCGCGTGGGCCCCGGCCGCCGGGCAGCCCGTCGTTTTGTACCGAGGGGAACGGGTCGTCGGAGGCGGAATCCTCGAACGGTATTATTAACGAATTATTAAATCTTCGTTCGGGATGGATTTTTTCAGGGTTTTATCCCGAAAAAATCTTGCGATGTTTCCCGCATATACTATCTTTGCACAAGCAAAACATCGCCGGAAACGGCAATACCTATGCGATGTTATTATAATGCCGTTTTTGCGAAACGTCGTGTTTTCGACGAACGAGATAACTTTTCGTGATTATATACTTTAGTGTACCTCTTTGGGAGTAAAGCGCCTTAAGTCCTTTCCGGGAAGGGATCTGTGGGCAGGAGCATTACCGATACAACCGGGAACAGCGAATAGACACCTCTCGGAATTGTCAAAAGGTACATTGAAAGATGAATTGCCTAACTTTTTATTAGAGCGGATTATGTTCAGATACGTGCTGTTGGCGCTGAAAGGCTGCGCAATGGGAATGGCGGATGTTGTCCCGGGAGTATCGGGCGGGACGATCGCCTTTATTTCGGGAATTTACAGCGAACTGATCGAGTCGATCAAAAGTTTTAATCCGACTGCGTTGAAATTGCTCGGCCGGTTCGAATTCAGGAAATTCTGGCGCCACATCAACGGCAGTTTCCTCTTCTCCGTACTGCTGGGTATCGGTATCGCCATCTTTTCGCTGGCACGGTTGATGACTTACCTGCTGGCGCATCACCCGATCGAAATCTGGTCCTTCTTTTTCGGACTGATCGTCGCTTCGGCGGCTTTCGTCGCCCGGGATATTCGGAAGTGGAACCTCACTTCGCTGCTGGGACTGCTTGTCGGCACCGCGCTGGCATTCTGGATCACGATCGCCTCCCCGACGCAAACGCCCAACGACTGGTGGTTTATCATGCTTTCGGGAGCTGTTGCCATCTGCGCGATGATTCTTCCGGGAATTTCAGGCGCCTTCATCCTGCTGCTGCTGGGAAAATACCAATACATTTTACAGGCTGTCAGCGAATTCCGGCTGGGTGTCCTGCTGCTTTTCGCAGTCGGAGCCGTCGCCGGCATCATCAGTTTTTCGCACCTGCTTTCGTGGTTGCTGCGCAAGCATCACGACCTGACGATCTCCCTGCTCATGGGTTTCATGGTCGGATCGCTCAATAAAGTCTGGCCCTGGAAAGAGGTCGTGGAAACTTATACGGATGCCCAGGGTGCCGTTCACCCGTTGGTGGAACAAAACATTACACCGGGACATTTCGAGGCGATCGGTCAGACCGATGCCCACTTGTGGCAGGCCGTAGCACTGGCGCTGGCAGGATTTCTTCTGATCTATGTCATCGAATTCATCGGCAAGCGGGTCGCTCAAAAAATCTCCGCTCCCCAAAACTAAAACCTTATGAAACGCTACGGTCTGATAGGCTACCCGCTGGGACACTCGTTTTCAGCCCGGTATTTCGCCGATAAATTCGCACGCGAAGGCATTGCGGATTGCCGGTACGACCTTTACGAATTGAAAACGATCGAGGAGTTGCCCGCTTTGCTGGAAGCGCAGCCCGAACTGCGGGGATTCAATGTCACGATTCCCTATAAACAACAGATCATACCCTATCTGGACGATCTTTCGCCGGAAACCCGGATGATCGGGGCCGTCAATTGCGTGCGCTGTGAAGGCAGACGTCTGACGGGTTATAATACGGATGTGACGGGACTTCGCGCCTCCCTCGAAACATTTCTCGGCGGGGAGCGTCCCGAACGGGCATTGGTACTGGGCACGGGCGGGGCGTCGCAAGCCGTGCAATATGTATTGGCACAGATGGAAATTCCGTTCGATCTAGTATCGCGGAATCCGGCAACGGGAAATTATACGTACGACGAAGTATCGGATGAAGTAATCGGTTCGCATCGGCTCATTATCAATGCCTCCCCAGTCGGGATGCATCCGAATGTCGAAGAGGCGCCCCGCATTCCGTACGCTTTCGTCACGCCCTCCCACTATCTTTTCGACCTGATCTACAACCCGGCCGAAACGCTGTTTCTGCAATACGGAGCGCAACGGGGAGCACACACGTGCAACGGACTCGACATGCTCGTAGGGCAGGCGGAAGCTGCCTGGGCCATATGGAACCGATAAGGGATCCTCCGACACGGCTCGACCGATCTTATCGAAGCCGGTTTCATTTCCGACGACTTCGTTCTCCGGACCTGAAGCTATGAATCGACGTTTTCGGTACGCAGTTTCGCCCCTTCTCCGAACCGTTCGAAAGTCGCAAGCAACAGAGGTTGTTCCGAGCCGTTCATAAGGAATTCGGGGGCTTCTTTAAGAGCTTCCCGAACTCCTTGAATAGCTGCAAAATAATAAATTACGGCATTTTGTCGAGCAATTCGGCAGCCCGCTTCGCATCTTCCTCCTTGACCACGAGCTGTGCCGGCATCGTGCCGATGGGATAGATCGCCGACATATATTCGTTGCGGATCGTCGAAAAAATTCCGGCTCCGTCCAGAATCGATTTGGCCATTTCGGCTTCGGTGACAGAGTTCCACTCTCTCAACACGACTAATTTTTCATCTTTCATAATCATCGCTGTTTAGGTGATATATTTATTCGGCCATTATATCTTTCGATGTAACAGTTTGACAATCGCAGCATCGAATCCGCAGGACATTTATTCGTATCCTCTGGCCGCATTAAAATTCAGACCTTTCCTAAAATGCGGGTACTCGGAGTACCGTATTTCCAACGAGGTCCACATTTTTTATTAAATCTTTGCATCCCGTCGTTTTTCGGTTCTTCGAACTTCCGTGCTCCCGGTTCCGAACTCCGTTCGTACCCGGCGAAAACGGGCGATGCAGGACCGGATAAATCCGGCTATCAACAAGATACGTTTTTTTTCGGAATGCTGCAAGATTTTTGCCACATATTTCCTATCCCGTCATTTTCAACAACGTAGAATCGTTCGGGCAATTTTTACTTGGAAATACGGAAATTCTTTCATATTTTTTCATTACCTTTGACTTCGCCTTAAGCATCGGCAAGACGCAGATAAATTTGCTTCTGCCCGCGACTTTTCCGTACCTTCGCAAAGGACGGCCCAAAACCATAAATTTTCGAATTATGCCGGATTTCGTCCATTTACACGTACATACGCAATATTCCATCTTGGACGGCGCAGCGGCCATATCGCCGCTCATCAAACGAGCCAAAGCCCTCGGTATGAAGGCTCTGGCCATTACCGACCACGGCAATATGTACGGCGTCAAGAACTTCCACGACGTCGCCACCGATGCGGGCATCAAGCCTATTTTGGGGTGCGAAACCTACGTCGTGCGCAACCGCTTCGAAAAGGACAAGGACGAGAAGGCGGGCGATCACCTGATTCTGCTGGCCAAGAACCTCACGGGTTACCACAATCTCTGCAAGATCGTATCCTACTCCTTTACCGAAGGATTCTATTACAAGCCCCGTATCGACAAGAAACTGCTGGAACAATACCACGAGGGATTGATCTGCTGCTCGGCATGTCTGGGCGGCGAAGTTCCCCAGGCCATCATGCGCAACGACATGGAGGAGGCTGAACAGGTCGTGCGCTGGTTCAAAAGCATCTTCGGGGACGACTATTACCTGGAGTTGCAGCTCCATCCGTCGGGCGATCCGCGCAAGGACGCCGACGTGTACGAGAATCAGTTGCTGGTCAATAAGGCCCTGCTGGAGCTGTCGGCCAAATGCGGAGTCAAATACATCTGCTCGAACGACGTGCATTTCATTCTGGCCGAAGACGCCGTGGCGCACGATCATCTGATCTGCCTCAATACCGGCCGCGACCTGGACGATCCCAATCGGATGCGCTATACGTTCCAGGAGTATCTGAAATCGCCCGAAGAGATGGCGCAGCTCTTCCCCGACCATCCCGAAGCACTCGCCACCACGCTCGAGATCGCCGACAAGGTCGAGGAGTACAAACTCACCCATGCGCCTCTGATGCCCAACTTCCCTCCGCCGCCGGAGTTCCACATGCCTTTCGAGGAGTTGCGCGAATCGCTCGTCAAGAAGATCGAAGATCAGGAAGAGCTGGCGCGAATCGATGCCTGCCACAGCGTCGAAGAACTCGATGCCTGGGCGGAGGAGAGCAAGGAGCGCAGCGAAAAGCTGATGACGGCCAAACAGTTCTGCTACCTGAAAGACCTGACCTACAAAGGAGCCCACCTGCGCTATGGCGCCGAATTGAGCGAAGAGGTCGAGAAACGCATCCGGTACGAATTGAGTACGATCGAATGGATGGGATTCCCGGGTTACTTCCTCATCGTATGGGACTATATCCGCGCGGCTCGCGAAATGGGCGTGTCGGTCGGACCGGGCCGTGGTTCGGCAGCCGGATCGGTTGTGGCCTACTGTCTGAAAATTACCAACATAGATCCGCTGAAATACGACCTGCTGTTCGAGCGCTTCCTGAATCCCGAGCGTATCTCCCTGCCGGATGTCGATGTCGATTTCGACGAGGACGGCCGCGACGACGTGCTGCATTACTGCGTGCACAAGTACGGGCAGAAACGCGTGGCCCAGATCGTGACGTTCGGTACGATGGCGCCCAAGCTGGCGATCCGCGACGTGGCCCGCGTGCAGAAGCTGGCCCTCTCGGAGAGCGACCGGCTGGCTAAACTGGTACCCGACAAGGTTACGCCCGACAAGAAGGCCGGAGAAACGCCTTTCGACTTCTGCTACAAGGAGTCGCCGGAACTGGCCGCCGAACGGGAATCCCCGAACCAGTTGATCCGCAATACGCTCAAATACGCCGAAAAGCTCGAAGGCTCGATTCGGCAGACCGGTGTGCATGCCTGCGGTGTAATCATCGGGCAGGACGACCTGGAGAATTTCGCTCCGATGGCTATCGCCAAGGACGCCGATCTGAACGTCGTGGAGTTCGAGGGCAAAGAGGTCGAGAGCGTCGGCCTGATCAAAATGGACTTCCTGGGACTGCGCACCCTCTCGATCATCAAGGATGCCGTAACCAACGTCAAAAACGTGCACGGCATCGACGTAGATATCGACAACATTCCGCTGGACGACGCCCCGACCTACGAGGTTTTCAGCCGCGGCGATACGACCGGCCTGTTCCAGTTCGAGTCCCCCGGTATGAAAAAACATCTGCGCAATCTGAAACCCAACCGTTTCGAGGACCTGATCGCCATGAACGCCCTCTACCGCCCGGGACCGATGGAGTATATTCCCAACTTCATCGCCCGCAAGCACGGACTGGAGCCGGTGACGTACGACATCGCCGATATGGAGGAGTACCTGAGCGACACCTACGGCATCACGGTTTATCAGGAGCAGGTCATGCTGCTCTCGCAGAAGCTTGCCGGGTTTACCGGCGGCGCCGATACGCTCCGCAAAGCGATGGGTAAAAAACAGCGTGCGGTACTGGACAAGATGAAGCCCAAGTTCATCGAAGGATGCAGCAAGCGCGGGCACGACGCCAAAATTTGCGAAAAGATCTGGGGCGACTGGGAAGCGTTCGCATCGTATGCCTTCAACAAGTCGCACTCGACCTGCTACGCCTACATTGCCTATCAGACGGGCTATCTGAAAGCGCACTACCCTTCCGAATTCATGGCCGCGCTGCTCAGCCGCAACCTTTCGGACATCAAGCAGATTACGCTCTACATGAACGAGTGCAAGCGCATGGGTATCCGGGTGCTTGGGCCCGACATCAACGAATCGCTCAACAACTTCTCCTCGAACAAGGCGGGCGACGTGCGGTTCGGCCTGGCTGCGGTGAAAGGCGTCGGCGAGGCGGCTGTGGAGAGCATCGTCGCGGAGCGGAACAAGAACGGCAAATTCAAGGACATATACGATTTCTTCGAACGGGTGAATTATACGGCCGTAAACCGCAAATGCCTCGAAAACATCGCCTATGCGGGCGGCTTCGACTCGATCTCCGGGTTCCACCGCTGCAAATTCTTCGGCACCGATCTGCGCGACTCCAGTTCGACGACCTTCATCGAGCAACTGGTACGCTACGGGCAGCGGTTCCAAAGCGAGAAAGACAATGCCCAGCAAAGCCTTTTCGGAGGCGGCGAAGGGGTCGTGGATATTCAGCATCCCGTGATTCCGGCCTGTCAGGACTGGAGCACGCTCGAAACGCTGGGCAAGGAGCGCGAGATGATCGGACTCTACCTCTCGGCTCACCCGCTGGACGATTATGCGGTGATTATCCGCAATATGTGTAAGACGCAGCTTTCGGATCTTGACAACCTGGAATCCCTGCGCGGACAGGAGATTGCCGTGGCGGGGATGGTGATCGCCACGCAGAACCTCGTTACCAAGACGGGCAAACCCTGGGGAAAATTCACGCTTGAAGACTACAACGGCACGCACGAATTTGCGCTTTTCAGCAAGGACTACGAAAATTTCCGCAAATACCTGTTCAACGACTATTTCCTCTTCATCCGGGGCAAGGTCCAACCCAAGCCCTACAACGACAAGGAGCTGGAATTCAAGATTACTTCGATGGTACAGCTCTCCGAAATGCGCGACACGATGATTAAGGAGATGTATATCCAATTGGCGATCGAAGACATCACGCGTGAAATGATCGAGGAGCTGACGCACCGCATCAAAGAGTCCGAAGGATCGACCACGCTGCGGGTGAATGTCTATGACCGGGATGCGCAGGTAAGCGTGAATATGTTCTCCAAACGGCACAAGGTGAGCCTCACGTCGAACCTCGTTTCGTTCCTCGAGGACAATGAAATCAAATATACTATCGTTTAATACTTATAATCAAAACATCTAAAAAATTATGGCATTAGCAATCACAAAAGACAATTTCGAGGAGATCTCCGCATCCCAGCTTCCGGTAGTCATCGACTTTTGGGCGGAATGGTGCGGTCCCTGCCGCATGATCAGCCCGATCATCGACGAGTTGGCCGGCGAATACGAAGGCCGTGCGGTCATCGGCAAATGCGACGTGGACAACAACGACGACATCGTGGGCAAGTTCATGGTCCGCAACATTCCGACGATCGTGTTCATCAAGGGCGGACAGGTCGTGGACAAACAGGTGGGTGCCTGCACGAAAGCCGACCTGGTAAAGAAACTCGAAAAATTGCTCTAATACTTTCGGCAGACGAGCCGACGAAACACGTACGGCGGGGGGGAGGGTTCCCTGCCGCCTTTATTTTGTCAGGAAGCGTATGACAGAATGTCATATCGGAGGAGGTGGCACACCGTTTGTTGAATCCATGCGAGAGAATGGCTCTCTTCGGCAGCGGCAACCATAGTCCGCTGTATCAAAAAACGATAAATAATTCAATTAAAAAAATACCATAATACGATGAAAAACGGAAAAATCGGGGTTACCACCGAGAATATCTTCCCCGTTATCAAAAAGTTCCTCTATTCGGACCACGAAATCTTCCTGCGTGAGCTGATCTCCAACTCCGTGGATGCCACGCAGAAACTCAAGGCCCTGGCCTCGATGGGCGACGTAAAAGGCGACCTGGGCGACCTGACGATCCGCGTCTCGGCGGATAAGGATGCCAAAACCCTGACGGTCACCGACCGGGGCATCGGCATGACTGCCGACGAGGTGGAGCGCTATATTAACCAGATCGCCTTTTCGAGCGCCGAGGAGTTCATGGAGAAATACAAGAACCAGGCGATTATCGGCCACTTCGGACTGGGCTTCTACTCCGCTTTCATGG
>ENA-ORNY01000417-ORNY01000417.1-human-gut-metagenome-genome-assembly--contig:-NODE-417-length-29401-cov-7.031316_pt1 | contig 29401 bp, 31 predicted proteins | sample MGYA00242122_ERZ509036 | MGnify/ENA primary metagenome ERZ509036 (study PRJEB26280, sample SAMEA2338696) | human gut metagenome | biome: human gut; feature: human-associated habitat; material: faeces... | reverse complement strand
CACTAGCCAGTTTCTGGGGGCGCGGCAGGGGGAGAGAGCCCGGCAGAGCGCCGGTCAGCTGGTGCTGATGTCGGCAGTTCTGGGTATTGCAGCGGCGGCGCTGTGCCTTGTGTTCGCAAAAAATCTGATGCGCCTGTTCTTTGGCTCCATCGACGACGACGTGATGGCGGCGGGGCTTACCTATCTGCGCATTACAGCATTGAGCTTCCCATTCATCGCGCTGTATAACGCAGGCGCGGCGATTTTCCGCAGCGTGGGCAACAGCAAGGTGTCTATGCAGGTGAGCCTCCTGATGAACGGCATCAATGTGGTGGGCAACGCCATCTGCATTTTCGTGCTGAAAATGGGCGTGGCCGGTGTTGCCGTCCCTACGGTGGTTTCCCGGTGCGTGGCGGCGGTGGTCATTTTGCTTCTCGCGGCGAACCCTAAGCAGGAGCTGTGCCTGAAATGGGGCGCGATCTGTCGGGCGGACGGTAAAATGATAGGCAGCATCTTAAGAATCGGCGTTCCCAATGCCTGCGAAAACAGCTTTTTCCAGCTGGGACGGCTGATCGTGGTGAGCATGATTGCCCTGTTCGGCACGGTGCAGACCTCCGCCAATGCGGTGGCAAACACCCTGGACAGCATGGGCATCATCGTTGGGCAGGCCATGGGGCTTGCCATGGTGACGGTGGTGCTGGCGCCGCCCGCGGCGATGGTATAGGTACCGCCCTGTGCCACGCCGGGAGCGCTGACAACCACGCAGCCGAAGGCCTTGGCGGGGGTGAAGCTGGCAAGAATGTTGCCGTCGGAATCCTTTAGGGTGATGGCCTGGCCGGCGGAGCCGGAGAGATTGACCAGGATGCTGCTCTGGGTGGAGGCGGTGCCGAAGTTTTCCGCCATGCCGGTGGAGCCGGCCGCGACCACGATGCCGCCGGTGATAGTAGCGCTGCCGTCGCAGTCGATGGTGCCATCGCCATTGGAGGTGGGGCCGCTGATATACAGCTCACCGCCGGTCACTTCGATATCACCGTTGGAATCGATGCCGTCGCCGGAGGCATTGACAGTGACCACGCCGCCGGAGATACGGATGAGGTAATCCCCGGAGCTGCCGAAGGCATCCGGCGCAAAGCCGAAGCCGCCAGAGCCGCTTTGATCGCTGCCGCCCGCGGCATTGATGCCGTCATCGCTGGCGACGATGGAGATCTTGCCGCCGGAGATGAGCACCTTGGCACCCTCCAGACCCTCGTAGCTGCGGGTAATATCAATGGTACCGCTGGAGATGGAGAGGGTATCATCGGCATGCATGCCGTCATCGCCGGTGGCGATGGTGAAGCTGCCGCCGGAGATGGTGACATCGCCATTGGAGTGGATGGCGTCATCGCAGCAATTGAGCTGGAAGGTACCGCCGGTAACGGTGACCTGCGTCCCGGCCTTGAGGCCCTTGGCGCTGGTGTCATCGGAGATGCTTTGACCCGCGCCGCCCGCGGTGGTCACGGTGGCGGTGCCGCCGCTGATGGTCAGAGTGGTCTCCGCCTGGATGCCGTCCTCGCCCGCGGTGAGTTTGAGCGCGGAGCCGGTGATGACGAGATAGCCTAGGGTGGTATCGCTGTCATTGGTGGAGCGCAGGGCATCCCCGCCGCTGGTGACGGTGATGTCAGCATCCTTGATGGTCAGACTATCCTTGCCGTTGATGCCGTGATTGACGGCGTTGACGGTGACGGAGGCCTTTTGGATGAAGAGGGTATCCTTGCCGGTGATACCATTATTATAGTTGGCATTGACCGTCAGGCTGCCGCTGCCGGCAATAATCAGATCAGACTTGGAGTAGAGGCAGGCGTTGGGCTCTTCCTCCTCCGCCGAAGAGTAGCTGTCGCTAAAGGTGTAGTCCGTGCCGTCGGTCAGGGTGGAGGCGGTGCCTTCCGGCAGGTAAAGTGTGGTGGTCTTGGACTTATAGACATACAGGGGGCTGCCGGTGGAGCAGGTAATGGCGGCATCCTGCAGCACCAGGGTCACTTCCTCTTTGGGGGCATTTACAAGGATGCGGCCCTCGGTCATGGTGCCGGTGACCACATAGGTGCCGCCCGCCGTGATGGTCACCATGCCGTCTGTCACTTCCGCGCCGGTGCCGGTAGCGGTCGCCGACTGCCCGGAAAGGGCGATGGTGGTAGCACCGCTTACATCGGGGGCCTCCACATCGGCGGTGGTATCCGGGGTGGTAACAGCGGCCGCTGTGTTTTCATCGGAGGAGCTGCCTCCGATGGTGCTGCTTTCGCCGCAGGCGGAAAGGCACCCGGCCAGCAGTGCGGCGCTTATGATAATAGACAGGATACAGTATTTGCGTTTCATATTTGGTTCCTCCCTTCAGTCAATGATACCATAATAAAGCCGGGCGCTAAAGAAAAGCTAAAGAAAAAAAGTTTTTTCCTTTAGTCAATCTTTAGGCGGCGGCTTTAAGATAAAGCCAACCAATCCGAAAGGGGTGCCCGATATGGCAAACGGAACACAATACAGCTTCCAGCGCATTGAAAAGAAATACTTTATCTCTCCCGCGCAGATGGAAGCGCTGCTGAATGTGATGCGCCGGCACATGACCGCCGACCGCTACGGCGAATACGCCATCGGCAACATCTACTGCGATACCGATAATTTCCGGCTCATCCGGGCCTCGCTGGAAAAGCCCGCCTATAAAGAAAAGCTGCGCATCCGCTGCTACGGCGTGCCGAAGGCGGGGGATAAGGTCTTTGTGGAGCTGAAAAAGAAATGCGGCGGCGTGGTGTATAAGCGCCGGGTCACCGCGCCCCTGCCCCAGGCGGAGCGCTTCCTGCGCACCGAGACCGCCCCGGCCGAATGGGGACAGATCGGGCAGGAGCTGCAATGGTTCCAGCGCTTTTACGATACCATGCCCCGCATGTATATCGGCTATGACCGTACCGCTTGGGCGGGCACCGAAGACCCGGCGCTGCGGATCACATTTGATCGGAACATCCGCTGGCGGCGCGATCGCCTGACGCTGGACATGGGCGATGACGGTAAACGCCTGCTGCCGGAGGATCAGATCTTGATGGAGGTCAAGACCCTCGGAGCCTGCCCTCTGTGGCTGTGCCGGGCGCTTTCCGCTCAGCATATTTATCCCGCCTCGTTTTCGAAATACGGGGCGTGCTACAAGGAAATGTGCCGGGAGGCCAATGCCCCCGCACGGATGACCAATTCAAAGGAGGCGCATCGCTGTGCTTAACTCGATATTAGGGACCGAACTGACTCTGACATCTTTTCTGATCTGCACGGGAGTTTCTCTGCTGCTGGGGGTGGGCACCGCGCTGGCGGCTGGCTACCGCAGCCGCAGCACCCAAAGCCTTGCCGTCACGCTGGCGATCCTGCCGGCGGTGGTGCAGGCGGTCATTATGCTGGTCAATGGCAGCATCGGGGCCGGCATTGCCGCAGCAGGTGCCTTCAGCCTGGTGCGGTTCCGTTCCGCGCCGGGTACCGCCCGGGAGATCGCCGCCATTTTCCTGGCTATGGCCATTGGCCTGGCCACCGGCATGGGGTATGTGGGGCTGGCGGCGCTGCTGTTCCTCATCCTGGCCGGAGCCATGCTGGCGCTTACCGCGCTGCGCTTCGGCCAAAAGGAGGATGCCGGACGCATCTTGAAGATCACCATTCCGGAGGACCTGGATTATGACGGGCTGTTTGATGACCTGTTTGAGCGCTACACCACCGCCCACACGCTGGAAAAGGTGAAAACCACCAACATGGGCACCCTGTACGAGCTGGAGTACCGCGTCACCCTGCGGTCGGAGAGCATTCCCAAGGAGTTTCTTGACGCGCTGCGGTGCCGCAACGGCAACCTGAACATCACCTGCAGCCGGGAGCTGACGGGTGAGGCGCTGTGAAAGCGCTTGCTTTCCGGACAGAAATCTCCTAAAATAGGGCCGGGTGATGAACCATGCGTCTGCTGATCGCAGAGGACGAGCGCGACCTCGCCGAGGCGCTGAGCGCCTTTTTTGAGAAAAATCAATTCACGGTCGATACCGTCTACAACGGCTTCGACGCCTACGAATACGCCGTCACGGGTGACTACGACGCCATCGTGCTCGATGTCATGATGCCGAAGCTCAATGGCGTCGAGGTGCTCGAGCGGCTGCGCGCCTGAGCCGCCCCATGCGTCACATCTTTGCAGATGCTTAACAAAGCCCCCTCTAACTTTTCTTGCAAAGCCCCCGTTCCTTTGCTATAATGATTCCATCAATTTTTTCAGAAATGAAGGAACGCCCATGATCGGAGTTTACGACTATACCGTTCTTGCGACCTACCTCTCGCTGGCCTTCGGCGTCAGCGGCATTCTCGCGGCCATGAACGGCAGCCCCTATTCCGCCCTGCTGTGCCTGATGGTCTCGGGCCTGCTGGACGCCTTCGACGGCCGCATCGCCCGCACGAAGAAAAACCGCACCGAGCAGGAAAAGCGATTCGGCATCCAGATCGACTCGCTCAACGACGTGGTCTGCTTCGGCGTGCTCCCCGGCGTCATCGGCGCCTCCCTCGGCGGCGGCGAGTGGTGGCTGCGCGCGAGCGTCCTTTTCTATATTCTCGCCGCGCTCATCCGCCTTGCCTACTTCAACGTCACGGAGGAGGAGCGCCAGAGCGCCACGAATGAGCACCGGCATTACTACCTTGGCGTCCCCGTCACCGCCGCCTCCTTTGTCATGCCGCTTTTCTGGGCGCCGCCGCGGAGGTTCATCTCACCGAAAAACTTTTTCATGCCCTCGCCGAAGCAACGGACCTGGACAAAGCGGGTCTTGATAGAGTACCACAGGCCCACACCCACCAGCAGGAAGATGAGGATATAGTTGCTGAGGTACTCGTTGATCTTGGATACGATGGGGAACAATACACTTTCTAACATACAATTTCTCTCCTTGCATAAAAAATAGAGCTGCCGGAAAACGGCAACTCTGGAGAAGTCTGGTCAAGCGAAAAACTCGTCTGCTCCGTCCTTTTGCCTGAGAGATTCGGCGCTCGCGCGCCTTGCACCTTCGGCACCCAACTGAATGGGATTCTCCAGAGTTCCCTCCCCATCCGGTCTTTCCATTCCGGGTGGTTCATCGGGCTGTATCTAATTGATGGACGTATGTTACCACATAACGGACAGCTTTGCAACCCCCTTTTCGAAATTTTTATGAATAGGCGCGCACCTTCCTGGTTTACGGTGAAAAAAGCACCCCGTGACGGGGTGCTTTTGCTTACTTTTGCAGGGTAAACGTCATCTGTACCGGGTTGTGATCGGAGTAGGCAAAGCCTGTATCCAAAACAGCGGCACTGTCCACGGCAACATTGGGGGTGACCAGGAAGCCATCCACGGTGAGGACATACTGGCCGTCGTGGTATGGACCGTCGGCGTTGCGGCAGGATGGCACCGGATCGTTCTCGTCCAGTGGCGCCACCAGCTGCACGTCATAGCTGTCGAACACGCCCTCCGGTATGGGCTGCGCCCAGGAATATTCCTGCTCCGCCGCGCCGAAATAGGCGGAGGAGTCCCCCAGCAGGTCCTTGTTGAAGTCGCCGCCGGCCACGCACCAGCTGCCCTTTTCGTACTCCGCCTGCATATCCGCCAGCAACAGCGCCAGCTGCTCCGTGGCGATGGTACCGTCACTGGTGTAGGCAGAGAGGTGCAGGTCGTAGAGCACCAGCTCACCGCCGCCGGAGACGGGGACACGGCTGACGGAGTAGCAGCGGTCCAGGTCCAGAAGCTTCATAAAGCCGGACTCCACCGGCAGCTCCACGCGGTCAGCTGCGGTGATATTCGCCGGAGAGAAGGTCAGCAGGCCGGACCGGGAGGCTCCGTGGGGAGCGGTCAGGGGATACAGAAGATAGGGCGAGTCGTAATTCTGGCAGAAAACGCTGCTCTTGTTGAAGAGGGCGGCATACAGCGGCTCGCGCTCGTCCACATGGTAGGTACGGGTGGAGCCGATATCCACCTCCTGCAGCAGGCAGAAGTCGGCGTTCTGCTGCTTCAGGTACCCGGCGATGGCGTCCATGTTGGCCGTCAGGCGCTCTTTTGACCAGGCGCGGGACTCCGTGCCGCCATCCATGAAAAAGCCGTAGTCGTCCTCGTAAGCGCCGAAACCGATGTTCCAGGAAACGACCGTATAGGCCATATTCGTATCGACGGACCGGGCGGCATCGGTGGACTGCACCGGCGTCAGCATCTGGTCGCCGATACGGTGATAGTCGATAAACACATAGGCCACATAACCGCCCGCCAGCAGCAACAACGCCAGCAGAACGCAGAGAATGATCTTCACCCATTTTTTCACGGCACAGGCCCTCCTTGGTTTACTTTTTTCTGAATGTATAGTATACTCTTTTCAAACGTATTTGAAAAGAGGTATCCTGCTTGAAAAAGATCATTATTCGCTTCAACGCGCCGGTGATATTATCCTTCGCCCTGCTGAGTCTGATCGCCCTGCTGCTGGGCAACTGGACCAGCGGTGCCGCCACGACGCAGTATTTCTCCGTGTACCGGTCCTCTCTGGCCGACCCTCTGACATACGTACGCTTTTTCGGCCATGTGCTGGGGCACTCCGGCTATGACCACTACATGGGCAATATGCTGCTCCTGCTGCTGGTGGGCCCCGGTCTGGAGGAGAAGTACGGCAGCGGCACCATGGTGTGGATGATCGCGCTGACGGCGCTGGTCACCGGCCTGGTGAATTTTATCTTCTTTCCCCACACGGCGCTGCTGGGCGCCAGCGGCGTAGTGTTCATGATGATCGTGCTGTCCTCCTTTACGGCGGCGCGGAAGGGCGAGATCCCCGTGACGCTGATCCTGGTGGTCATCTTCTACCTGGGCGGCGAGATCATGGACGGACTGTTCAAGCAGGACAACGTCTCCCAGATCGCCCACATCGTAGGCGGCCTGTGCGGCCTGGTGTTCGGCTTTACCGTGCGGCGGGGACGGAGGTAACGGATGTACATAGCCATCGGCATTGCGGCGGCGCTGTTTGCTGCCGACCGGATATTGAAATATCTGTCCCGGACGGGGAAGCTGAAATGGGAGCGTCGGTATGTGCGCCTGACCCATCTGGAGAACCGGGGGTTCTTTCTGGGGCTGGGACAGAAGCACGAGAAACTGCTGCGCTGGCTGCCGCTGGGCGTATGGCTGGCGGCGGCAGCATGTCTGCTGCCGGAGCTGGGCAAGCGGGCCTTCGCGGCACAGCTGGGCATTCTGTCGGTGCTGCTGGGCGGCATCAGCAACCAATGGGACCGGCTGCGGCGGGGCAGCGTGACGGACTATCTGCAATTCCCCCACCGAAAGGCCAAAAAACGGGCGCTGGTGTGGAACCTGGCGGACTTCATGCTTATCGGCGGCGTGGTGCTGACCGTGGCCGGACTGGTGAAGGAGCTTATCAAGAAATAAAAAACCGGGCCATCGGCCCGGTTTTTTATTTCTCCTTGTAGTACAAACGGCAGTGGCAGTAGCCCTCGAAGTTCGGGTCGGCGATCTGGTCCTTGAACTCCTTGCACATACACCTGTTCTCCTCGGTGCGGGCCAGACGGCAGGGACAGTAGCCGCCGGTGCGTTTCAGGCCCTCGCGGATGGTTTTCACGATCTCGGGATCGTCATTGAGACGGACTTTCACAGAACAGCCTCCTTCCTCTCTGCGGTAAAAGGCCCGCGGCGCGGGCCTTTTATGTATTAACCGTGGGAATTGAACCAGTCCTCGCAGAACTTGGCGATGGACGGAACGATATCCTTGACAAAGCGCTTGGTGGTGTTGATACACAGGTCGTAGGAGCCCTTGTCGCCCCACTTGCTGTCGCTGTACATCTGGTGGTGCTGGGCACGGTTGCGGTCGATCTGCTTCATATGGGACTCGATCTCCCGGGGCGTCAGATGCTCACCCTGCGGGGCACGGCGCTGGCAACGCTCGATCTTGGAGTCCTTATCCGCATAGACAAAGATGTTCAGCGGGTCGTAGTCCTTGAGGATAACATCGGCGGCCCGGCCCACGATGACGCAGTCGCCTTGCTTGGCGAAGTTCTCGATGATCTGGCGCTGGGCCACTGCCACGCGGATGGGCTGCTCCATGATCTGGAAGGGCTGCATGCCAAAGCGGTGCCCGATGGTCAGCGGATAGGCGGCTTCGATGCTCTTTTCGCCCACGTTGGCCACATAGTCCTCGTTGAAGCCGTTTTCCTTGGCGATCATCTCGATGATCTCGTGGTCGTAGCACGGAATGCCCAGGGCCTTGGCCAGACGCTTGCCCAGCTCACGGCCGCCGGAGCCAAACTCACGGCTGATGGTAATGATCCTGCTCATAGTTAGGATACCTCCCTTATTGCTCAATATTCATAGCTGCTGCCGCCCACGAACTCGCGGACGATGGAATTCAGCGGCACATAAGGTGTGTGCAAAGGCGGGACGCTCTCCACCACCTCTACCAGGTCGGTGAGGTCGTGCTCCTGCATATACTCCGGCGTCAGTTCCTGCCGGAAATTGGGGATGTTGGCCAGGCACTTGGCCAGGATACAGGGCTCATAGTCGTGGAAGGAGTCAATGTGAATGGCGGCGTTGCTCTTAAAGGGCCGGATATAGTTGACCTCGCCGGCGTTGACGCTCTCGGCACGCTCGACCGTCTCCCGCAGGGAGTGGCCCCGGGTGTTGTAGTCCCGGATGAGCCGGCGGGCCACGCGCAGCTGCTCGGGACGAACCACGCGGTCCTTATTGGTGAGGATACGGGTGCGGGGCGCCACATAGATGCCGGTGGCCGCGCCGCGGATCTTATCGAAGATCAGGGGGTTGAGCATATGGATCCCCTCGGCAATGACGATGCAGTCCTTATCGCCCTGCATGGGCTTATAGCCGCCGGTAGTGCCAGTCTTGAAATCGTACCAGGGAATATCCACCTGCTCGCCGTCCAGCAGGCGGCCGATGCAGCTGACCAGCAGGTCCACGTTGACGCAATAGGGGGACTCCCAGTCGGTGGCCTCCGGCGGACGCTGGTCCAGGGGTAGGAAAAAGTTGTCCATGCTCAGCAGGCAGACCTTGACGCCCAGATTTTCCAGGTAGTCGCGCAGGCGCATGGCGGTGGTGGTCTTGCCGCTGCCGGAGGGGCCGGTCAGCGCCACGATGCGGCGCTCGCGCCCGGCGGACAGGACAGCCGCCGCGGCGGAGGACACCTTGTCGTGGAATACTTCCTCGCAGCGCAGGACGAACTGCGTCTCGTTGTTCATGGCCTGGTTAATGGTCTCCAGATCGATGATACGCATAAAGCCTCTCCTTTCAAGAGGGGGATAATACTTTATCCCGTATTATAGCACGGTATGGCCGCCGCGTCAAAGGGGCAAAGGCGTAAAAACGCCGCAAAATATACACGCCTCTTTCCCCCGGCCAGTGGCGCAATACTACCAAAAAATGCAACAAAATGCCGAAACTTTCATTGCAATTTGCTGGTATTTATGGTAGTATGATGTTAGGAATTTAACAATACTGCACAAACCCGCGTACTTCTGTGGCATAGCCGCCATTTCGGTCAGAAATGACGGCGGCGGGTAACACGAAAGGACGTGAGACTTGTTGGAGCACTCCCCCAAGATCATCGCCGTCGCCGGTAAGGGCGGCGTGGGCAAGACCTCCATCTCCGCCGCCTTTGTGCGGCTGCTGACTGAAGCGTACCCCGACAAGCGTATTCTGGCCATCGACGCCGACCCGGCGGTGGGACTATCCACCGCGCTGGGCGTTGAGGTGAAAGAGACGCTGGACGACATCCGCAAGAGCATCGTGGCCTCGGTGGAGGACGGTGCGCCCCGGGAGGCCATCGAGCTGCTGAGTGAGGCACGATACCGCATTTTCGACACCATGGTGGAGCAGCAGCGGTTCTCGTTTCTCGCCATCGGCCGGCCGGAGACGGCGGGCTGCTACTGCAAGGTGAACGCCTATCTGAAGGAGGTCATCAACCTGCTGGCCAACGACTTTGACTACGTGGTCATCGACGGTGAGGCCGGCATCGAGCAGATCAACCGCCGGGTGATGGAGAAGGTGACGCATCTGGTGCTCATCACCGATCCCAGCCGCAAGGGTACACAGGTCATCGACACCATCAAGCGGGTGGCCGACGAGCTGGTGATGTACGATCGCTGCGGCGCTATCGTCAATCGGGTCACGGACCCGGCGCTGATTCCCTACATCCATATCAACGGCACGGAGATACTGGCCACCATCGGCAGCGACCCACAGCACGCCGCCAATGATATCCAGGGTCTTAGTGTTTTTGATCTGCCGGAGGATGCCCCTGTCATCCGCGGCGCACGCGAAGCCCTGACCAAGCTGGAGATCTTATAATTGAAATACATTAGGAGAGAGGTGTAATTCTTGAGAGACCTGAAGCATCTGATCTACTTCGAGAGCCTGCTGGAGAATGCCGACAATGATCTGGTAAAACAGGCACAGGCGGAGGGGAAGCTGGCCATCGGCTATACCTGCTACCATATGCCTGAGCCGCTGCTGAACCTGCCCGGCTGCTTCTCCGTCCGGCTCCGCGCCCCCCGCACCGGTTCACTGGACATCGCTACCTACTATATGTCCAACTACACCTGTGAATATGCGCGCGCCCTGGTGGAGCGTGGCATGGAGGGCGGCTACCAGTTCCTGGACGCGCTGGCCGGCGTGGACGCCTGTTCCATGATGAACCGCGCCATGGAGCACTTTGAAATTCTGCAGATGAATGACAAGCCCAACTTCTTTGTCACCCACTGCGACATCCCCTACAAGATCACCGACTACACGCTGGACTCTTACGTCAAGCAGATGCGCCGCCGGGTGCTGGATCCCCTGACGGAAAAGTACGGCGTGGATACCTCAGATGCCGCTATCCGTCAGGCGGTGAAGGAGCACAACGAGGTCTGTTCCATCATCAGCGAGATCGGCGAGCTGCGCAAGGAGGAAAACCCGGTCATCACCGGCTATGAGTTCCACGTGCTGAACCTGGTGAGCTTTACCTGTCCCAAGTACCTGATCCTGCCTTACCTGCGAGAGACACTGACGGAGCTGAAAAAGCGCAAGCCGGATCCCAAGCCCGCCTTCCGTGCCCGCGTGGCCATCGTGGGCAGCGAGATCGACGACCCTCAGCTGACGAAGCTTATCGAGGGCTGCGGTGCACTGGTAGTGTCCGACCGATACTGCTTCGGCTCCACTCCCGGGCGGGAGATCATCGAGCTGAGGGATGGGGAGGAGGCCCTGCCCCAGATCTGCATGCACATCATGCAGCACTCCGAATGCGCCCGCTACATCGCCGATGAGAAGGTGCAGCAGCGCCGTGAGACGGCGGATCGCCTGGCACGGGAGTATCACGCTGACGGAATCATCTATGAGCAGATGAAATACTGCGACTACTGGGGCTTTGAGCGCGCGCTGGTGAGCCACATCATGCATGAGGAGTATGACTGGCCGGTGCTGAGCATCGACCGTCTGTACAACAACGGCAACTCCGGCCAGCTGCGAACCCGCGTGCAGGCCTTTGTGGAGTCGCTGGAGATCAAGAAGCTCCACAAGCAGAACGGAGGTGCCAACTGATGGCTGACAAGAAGAAATTTCCCAATCCCGAATTCTTCCGCGCCAAGACTGAGATGGACTGGAAGGCGCAGGCCGCCAACCTGAAGGAGTTTGGCTCCATCGCTCTCGATCTCATCAAGGAGACGGACTGGAAAGCCTTTGGCAGGAAACAGAAGGAGCATTTCCTTGACAATATGAACCGTATAGCACGGGAGGCCAGGGCCGTTGCCGCCATGACCTGCGCGGAGCGCAAGGACCTGCTGCTCAACGGCGAAAAGCATCTGGGTGCCCTGTACCGTAAGGGTGACATGGCCACTGTCCGCCGGGAGTGGCGCGGCGTGGAGAGCACCCTCGTCGACTTCTCCGGCTGGCTGAAGGTCTGGGGCATGCTGCTGGCCACCTTCTCCAAGGATCTGATACCCGCCCTGAACACCACGTTCTGGTATCGCTGGATGATCTCCTATATGTGCTGCGTGAGCTTCATGGATAAGAACACCATGGGTCAACGGGGCAACGCCCTGAAAATGAGCCACCTGATGACCTACGACATTTTCCGCTATGTGGCGGAAAATCTGGTGTTCCTGGCCAAGTGCGATAAGAAGAACGGCAACAGCTCCGAGCTGAACAAGAAGGTCGTTCTGTTCGATGAGATGACCATGGGCCAGATCATGGCCGGCTTCCCCGACCTGCTGGGTATCCCCTATCAGCTGATGCCGGTGTTCCTGGTGTCCGAGATCGACCAGCTTACCTGCGTGCCCTACATCGACGCCGTGGAGTCCTTCGGCCTGCCGGCGGACTGCTGCCCGGTGCCGTCCTCCGAGTGCGGCGCGCTGGTCATCGACGCCCTGCCCCACATGGGCAAGTGCTTTATCTCCTCCTCCATGCCCTGCGACGGCTCCACTATGGCCTCCAGCTATATGTCCCGCCGCTTCCCCGACCTGCCCGTGTTCCACCTGTGCTTCCCGGTTCGGTATGAGGACGAGGAGACGGTGCAGATGGGTGCCGAGGATATCCGGGCGTGCATCAAGTTCATTGAGGAGCAGACCGGCGCCAAGTGGAGCTGGGACGCCTATTTCTCCGCCATGAAGCGCTTTAATGAGGAGACGCGCTACGAGCTGGAAAAGTGGGAGGTCAACAAGACCGCCTATCCCCAGATCATCGGCCCCAGCTACGAGCTGTTCCGCAAGTGGAACTACGAGATGGACGGCGGTATCGACCCGCGCGTCATGAAGACCTGCCGCAAGGTCAACGACCTGCTGATGCAGTCCTACCAGCGCCGCGACGAGGCGTGGGTGGGCAAGATGCGCTACCGCGGCATCGTGTGGAGCTGCCCCGCCCACTACTACGCCAACTTCTCCAACTGGCTGGCCAACTGCTGGGGCATCAACATCCTGGTGGAGATGGAGAGCCTGAACTTCACCAAGCCCCTGGAGACCGAGGACCCCGAGCTGGCCCTGCTGGATCTGGCCCGTCTGTACGAGCGCATGGTCATGCGCCGTCACACCAACGGCGGCTACCAGAACGTGGTGGACGAGCTGTGGCGCCAGTGCGAGGCGTGGAACACCAACATCATCATCATGTACCAGAACGTGGCCTGCAAGAACATGGCCACCGTACAGGGCATCCTGGACGAGCAGGGCCGCGAGCGCGGCTATCACATGATCTGGATCGAGCATGACCTGATGGACCCCCGCACCGTCTCCCGCAAGACCATGCGCGACAAGGTCAACGAGTACATGCGCACGGTCATGCGCGCCGAGCCGATCGATCCCTCCCTCTGCGATTTCGACGACGAAAACTGCATGTAATATTCTCAACTACTACATATATAAAGGAGTTTACGACTATGAAATACTACGGCGGCTGTGATGTGGGTTCCACTTATACCAAGGCGGTCATTCTGGATGAGAACGGCAAGATCTGCGCCGACACCACCATCCGCAGCAAGATCAATTCCGAAGTCTCCGCAAAGCTGGCTATGGATGAGGTTCTGAACAAGGTGGGCTTGAACTCCTCCGAGGAGCTGGGCTATCTGATCGGCACCGGCTACGGGCGCAACAAGGTCCCCTTCGCCGACGAGAATATCTCCGAGATCTCCTGTCACGCCATGGGCGTGCACGTCACCGACCCCAGTGTCAAGGCCATCATCGATATCGGCGGCCAGGACGTGAAGGGAATCTCCATCGACACGGACGGCACCGTGAAGAACTTTGCCATGAACGATAAGTGCGCCGCCGGCACCGGCCGGTTCTATGAGGCTATGGCCCGCAGCTTCGAGATGACGCTGCCCGAGTTCTCCAACCTGTCCCTGACGGCCAAGAACGTCATCCCCATCACCGCGCAGTGCACCGTGTTCGCCGAGAGCGAGGTCATCACCCTGGTGGGCGAAGGCAAGCCCATGGATGAGATCGCCGCCGGCATCCAGATGGCCGTGGCCAAGCGCTGCTTCGTCATGAGCAAGAAGGCCGGCGCCACCGACGCCATCACACTGACCGGCGGCTGCGCCAAGAATGCCGGTTTGAAGCAGGCCATCGAGCACGTGCTGAAGCTGAAGGTCATCGACCTGAAGACCGACCCCCAGCTGATGGGCGCGCTGGGCGCCGCCGAGTACGCGCGGCAGAAGGGCATGGCCCGCGTCTGAACACCTCTTGCCATTTAAGGAGGCTACGATATGTGTAAGGTTTTCAAATTTCTCTTTAAGCTCATCCGTATTCTGGCGGTGGCCGTGGGCGCACTGTTCGTCGTGTACTTCTGGAACCTGGACCAGAAGCTGCTGGGCTGGGCCTATGTGCAGGTCAACAAGATCTTTGACCGCAAGAAAGTGGATATCAAGTTCTGATGGAGCTGTATAATCCGATCATACGGGAGGTGGAGGCGCTTGCCGGCGCCTCCACGCCCAAGCGGTACGCCTATGACCCGGCGGAGGCCTGGGAAGATACCGGGGCTTTCGAGCTGGTCATGCTGCGGGACGCCGCCTTTGAGCTGGGCGGCAGCGGCAAAAGCGCGGTGAATTTCACCTGTGTGACCTCCTCTTCCAATCTGGTACCCGGGGACGAGATCGTGGTCTGCGGCCCGGACCTGGACGAGCTGAACGGCGACAGCCACTATGCCCGCATTGCTCTGCTGCGGGTCGGCGATATTGAGTCAGATGACGAGGACGACACGGAGCAGGCCTTCCGGGCCATCCAGGACATGGACTTTGTGAAGTACCATGTGTTCCCCAAGGGCTATATGATCCGCACCAGCTCGGAATCCAGCCGGGAACAGGTGCGTATCAGCCGGGAGGCGGTGCAGAAGGGCATGACGTTCCGCCGCATCGGCGCGGACTTTATCCGGCAGTATAAGCAGAACCGCAACATTCTGGCGGTGAAGCTGCTGTTTATCACCGCGCCGGAGGCGGACTACGCGGCGCTGACCAGGGACGCCAAGACGGTCAAGGACATCACCATGAGCCTGACGAAGATCCTGGAGGGAATGCCCACCGACTGCGGTTCCTGCAACCTGAAGGCCATCTGCGACGAGGTAGAGGGCATGCGCGAGCTGCACTTCGGCAAGGAGCATCACACCACGGAGTGAGCCCTCTCCCCTATCCACAGGCAAAAGAACGGCCCACAGGGCCGTTCTTTTTTGTTCGTGTGCCGAAAGGCCATCCATCGAAGGATGGATCGCCTTTTGCACAAAGGGATACCCGCCGGAGGGCGGGTATCCTTTTCTTCTTTTCAAATGCGGCGGTCACGCTGCTGGCTGTTGTAGTGCTTTTGCAGGAGAGGATAAATGACCTTGTAGATCAGCTTGTTCTCCAGATTGAGATAATAGATGGTGAACGTGCCCGCAAACAGCAGCGCTGCCGTGATGAGCAGGCTTTTCAGCAATTTAGCTGCAAATTTCATATGGTTCCCTCCTTACCAGGCCAGACTGTCATCGAAGTCCACCAGCGTGGGGTCCAGCGGTGTCTCGTTCAGTACGACGGTCATGTATTTGTTGACGGTGTTCCGCATATCCCGCCGGGAGATGGTACGGCAGTCCTCCAGGTCGTGCTCCAGGAATATGAAGTGGAAGCCCAGGTCGCGGGCCTGCTCCTCCATGAGAGCGTGGACACCGTTCATGCCCTTACAGGCTACATTGTCATTGAAGATGACCATGTCGCAGTTGAACTTGCTGGCCCACTCCCACACAGCGTTGACGTTGTCCCAGCCGCCCACGGCATGGTGGCGCATGACGCCCTTTTCGGAGAAGAGGGCCAGGTCCTGAATGGCCTGTTCCGGGTCGGTGGTGGAGATCATGTTGTGGCCCATGGTGGAGTCCATATTCAGCACGATATTGATGCCCCAGCAGTTCTGGACCCAGGTGGGGAAATCGGTGTAATACACCGCGGAGGGCCCCCACAGGAATGCCCGGTGGCGGGTAGTACCGCCGAAAGGCTCATGCTTCCGTTCGTAGGCCTCCAGCATGAGCTTCAGCACCTTGCGGTCGTTTTTAGTGAACTGGTCCTCCTGGCCGTTGACAGAGGCCCAGGAGTATAACCGATACAGACTCTCGGCAATGCCGCAGAGGGCGGAATAAGGCGTCTTGAACAGCTCCCATTTCTCCAGCTCGATGCGGTTCTGCTCGTTCATGTGCTCAGCGCGGGCGAACAGGGCCTCCCAGTCGTACTTGACGCCGTAGTTCTCCTGAATAAAGGCGATGGCATCCCGGAGGACCTGGGTGGAATAGGGGTGCGCGCCGGGCTCGTTGTGGATCATGGCCATGGTAACGGGGAAATCCGGCAGACCAAAGCGGCGGCGCTGGAACATGGAGGTGGCCTCGCTGGCGTTGCAGGGCATATTGGTGGTCAGAACGGCGCGGCCCACAATGGGGAAATCGTCGTCGATGGCAACGCCGGTCTCCGCCGAGCAGCGGGAGCAGACGTCAGCGGCCAGGCCGAAGGACTCGGCCACATCGATGTAGTAGGGCTCCAGGTGTTGGTCGATGTCACAGATGATGAACTCCGGCAGTGTTTGGATTGGGATGGGAATCAGGCCGGGGAAGCCAGTCATAAACAGGGGCGGCATGACCTCGTCCATGGGAACGATGTTGTCGCTGTCCCTTCCGCCGCCCAGACGCTTGTCGTTGGCCAGGACCAGGGCGATCTTTTTCGTGAGGCTGCTGACGATACAGTGCATATTCATGTGGGCGATCTTCAGCTCGTCCTCCCGGTAGCCCTCAAACAGCCGGTCAATAAAGGCGAAGGTGCCCAGATAGGAGCCCATCCAGCGGTACTCCCAGAAGCCCTTGAGGATCGGCACCGGGGCGGAGGCCACCATTTTGCCCATGGCCAGCAGGTTGTTCAGCCAGGCGGTGTAGTCCACAAAGGTATCCTTCACACCGCGCCACTCCCGGTGGCGGGCGATACCGGTCTTATCCTCATAGCGGCTGCGAAGACCGCCCTTGCCGTTAGCTGCCTGCCACTTGGGGTCAAAGCGTTCCAGCTTTTTATCGATCACGCCGATGACGGCATTTGTCCACTGCTTCAGTCCCATGGTCACACCTCCTTATGGCCCAGCTTTTTGATCTCCAGACTCTCGACAAAGGCCTGGAAGCGGGTACGCAGCTGACCGACGCTGCCCAGGGTGTACTCCTTCTCGATGGTGCAGCAGGGGACGCCCATCTCCTGCTGAAGCACGTGGCTGGCCAGCACCTTTTCATAGCTCCAGAACTCGCAGAACTTCATGCTCTCGTAGATGATCCCGTCGGCGCCGTAGTCCTCCGCCAGACGGCGCAGCTCACTGTGCCGCTGGTCGATCTTGGCGCCGTCCATAAACCGGACGCACTGGTTGTGGTGCAGATAGTGCCGACATACCGCGTCGAAGGCCGTCTCGCCGCCGTGGATCTCGATTTCCTCTCGGCCTGGGAAGGTGCCGAAGCAATAGCGATCTGCCACCACCATAGCGCCGCAGCTCTCCAGCAGCTTGGTAAATTCCGGGTCGTCGATCTCGCTTCCGGCCAGCACGACACGGGCACGGAAGGGGAATTCCGCCTCCGGCCGGCGTGTTTTCAGCTCCGCCAGCGTCTCCTCCAGATACGGCAAAATCAGGTCATGGGGACAGACCTGACTCACCAGGACGATGACGTGGTATTCATAGCCGGTGATGACCGGGTTTTCCGCCTTACGGAGGTCGCCGATCTCCGTGATGATCCGGCAGAGACGGTTGTGCTTTTCGATGGCGGCACGAATCGCATCGTCGGAGGTATCCACGCCGAAGCTGTCGCGCAGGGCGTCCAGTACCTTTGCTTTCAGCTGTGCCTTGTAGTAATCCAGGCTGGTCCGGTCGCCTTTCATGGGCGGATCGATGATGGTGGTGATGAAGCGGTCGTTCTTCACCGGCTTCAGCAGGGCGAAATGCTCCTCCATGCGCTCCATGGCGGCGCAGCCCTCCGCGCCGAACAGGGCGTTCAGATAGTTGAAGCCGCCCTCAATGGCCCGCTCCAGGATGCAGCGGACATAGGGACAGTTGCGGTTGGTCATGTAGTAGGACGCGATCTCTGCGGTGCCGCTGTTGGGGGCCCGAAGGCGGCTGGAAAAGCAGCCTGGCAAATTCAGCAGCACTTCGGGTATATAGTAGCAGTTATATCCCAGAGCCAGCTGGCCCTCCGCCGCGGCGCGCTGGACCAACTCGTTGTTGGCCTGCTGCAAAAGGTCCTCAAACCAGATCAGGTGCTTCAAGTCTTTCATGGGCAAAACTCCTTCTCAATGGGGACTTCTCCCCGGATTTGGGTCGTGGGTCTTGCTGGTTCACACACTATTTATAGTTTAGCATTTTTCAACTATTTTTGCAACTGTTCGCGCCGTATTTTTTGTCGTTTTGGAAAAAGAATGACCGCCTCACGGCGGTCATTCTTTTTCTGATTTACTGCCACAGGGAGCAGAGCAGGTCGGTGTAGGCGGTGGGATCGTCGATGGGCAGACCGGCGATCAGCTGTGCCTGGTTGTAGAAGACCTGGGCGAACTTTTTGGCTTTCTCCGGGTCGGTGAGCCGGGTCTTTTCGAAGGTCAGGAAGGCGGGGTGATCCACGTTGATCTCCAGAATACGCTTGGCCTTGAGCCCCAGCTCCGGCTGGGCAGCCGTGAAGTACTTTTCCATCTCGAAGGTAACGCCCTCACCACTGGAAAGGCAGACCGGGTGGGTCTTCAGGCGAGTGGAGGCCTTGACCTCACTCACCTGACCGCCCAGGGCCTCCTTGATAAAGGCAAAGGCCTCCTTGTACTGCTGCTCGTCCTGTTCCTGCTTCTCGGCCTCGCCGGGCAGGTCCAGATCGCCGTCGGTGGCGGAACGGAAGGGCTTATCCTTATAGGACCGCAGAATATCGGACAGAAACTCGTCGGCTTTGTCGGTAAAGTAGAGTATCTCCATGCCACGGTCCTTCAGCAGCTCCGTCTGAGGAATGTGGTCCACGGCGTCCACCGTGTCGCCGGAGGCAAAGTAGATGTACTTCTGGCCCTCCTGCATACGGGAGACGTACTCGTCCAGCGTCACCAGCTTTTTCTCGGTGGAGGAATAGAACAGCATCAGATCCTGAAGCATATCCTTCTTCTCGCCGTAGTTGTCCATGGCGCTGAGCTTGATCTGGCGACCGAAGGACTGCCAGAAGGACTCATACTTCTCGCGTTCGTCCCGCAGCAGACGCTCCAGCTCGGCCTTGACCTTTTTTTCCAGGTTGGCGCCGATGAGCTTCAGCTGACGGTCGTGCTGCAAAAGCTCACGGGAGATGTTCAGGTTCAGGTCCGGGGACTCCACTACACCGCGGACAAAGTTGAAGCACTCGGGCAGCAATTCCTTACACTTGTCCATGATCATCACGCCGGCGGAGTACAGCTGCAGCCCGCCTTCAAACTCCTCGGAGTAGTAGCGCAGGGGCGCCTTCTCTGGTATAAACAGCAGAGCCTTATAGGTCACGGCGCCCTCGGCAGAGACGGTGATGACACTCAACGGCGGCTGGCTGTCCGCAAAGCGCTGCTGATAGAACTCGTCGTACTCCTCCTTCTTGACGTCGGCCTTCTTCCGCTGCCACAGGGGCACCATGCTGTTCAGCGTCTCCCACTCGAACTTCTCCTCGTACTCGGGGTTCTCCTGGGTGCTGCCCTCCTTCAGCTCCGGATGGGGCATGAGCATACGGATGGGGAAACGGATATAGTCGGAATACTTCTTCACCAGTTTGTACAGGGGGTACTCCCGCAGGTACTGGCTGTATTCGTCCTTTTCCTCCTCGGTATCGGGCTTGATGTGCATGATGATATCGGTGCCCACCGTATCCTTCTCGCAGGGCTCAATGGTATAGCCATCCACGCCGGTGGACTGCCACTTCCAGGCCTGGTCCTCGCCGTATTTCTTCGTAATGACGGTGATCTCGTCGGCCACCATGAAAGCGGAGTAGAAGCCCACGCCGAACTGGCCGATGATGTCGGTATCGGCGCTCTCGTCACCCTCCACCTCCTGGCGGAATTTCAGACTGCCGGAGGAGGCGATGACGCCCAGGTTGTTCTCCAGCTCCTCCTGACTCATGCCGATGCCGTTATCGCTGACGGTCAGCAGGCGGCGCTCCTTATCGATGGACAGCTTGATCTCAAACTGATCCCGGTTCAAGCCCACCTTGTCGTCCGTCAGGCTCAGGTAGCACAGCTTGTCGATAGCGTCGGAGGCGTTAGAGATGATCTCCCGCAGGAATATCTCCTTGTGGGTGTAGATGGAATTGATCATCAGGTCCAGCAGGCGTTTGCTCTCCGCCTTGAATGCCTTTTTCTTCATACTTGCTCAGATCTCCTTTGCTCTCCCCTACCTTTCTCTGCGCGGTGCGCGGGAAACGCGGGGCTTTGTTTAAGGGAGATGCGCCCTGGCGCATCTCCCTGTGGTATACGCGTTTCGCTTACGCGAATTTTTTGCGGCTGATGAGCCAGCCCACGCAGGACAGCAGCGCCACCGCGCCGGACACGATCATCACGACCTTGCACACCGGCGGAATGAACTTCTGCACCTTTTTGCCCACGCCGCAGGCCGCCTTGCCCAACAGGTCCTTCACAGCCTTGCCCACGGCGGACACCGCCGCGCCGGCAGCCTGCAATACGATGTGCGCCAGCTTCTTCGCCAGCTTTGCAGCAGTGGCCAGCGTCTTTTTGGCGATACCGCCCGCCATGTGTAAAAACTTCCTCATGGTCAGCCCTCCTTCGTTTTATACCAGTCGATGATCGGTGTCAGGTTCTCCGCGCTGACGGCGCTGGCACCCTTGGTCGCCATGTCGTAGGTCAGCTGCTGGGCGGGGCTGAGACTGGCCTTCCCCGCCAGCGTTTTGCGGATCTCTTTGCACTTCAGCTGCATGATCCACTTATAGGGTCCGTGCAGCTTGTTGATATCGAAGCCACCCTGCAGGGTGAATACCGGCACCTCCGCCGGAATGCCCATCTTAGCCCGGACCTTCTCGGCTCCGGCCTGACTGGCGGGACCCATGCCCACGGCGCAGACGGCGCGGATATCAAATTCTTTGGCCGCTTTCGCATATCCCTGGACCTTGCCGGCCATGAGCCAGCCCAGGTAAATGACCGCCCTGCCCGGATGGGGATCGGCGCCCCACTTGGCGTCGGTCACGGGCAGATCCAGTGCGGCGCCCAGCAGGCGGGCGTACTGCGCCGTGTAGCCGGAATTGGATGTGTAGACGATGCCGGAAATCATAGTCTTCCTCCCTCTCTGTCACTCACGTTTAGTATAGTCCCCCGCCCTGCCGCTGTCAATGCCGCAGGGCAGTATTCAGACATTCTGCCGCCGATGTCCGGAGCGCTACCGCATGAAGCGGTCGATGGCATCGTTCAGCGCCTGGATGGCCTCCTGGTCACCGGCCTCCACCGCATCCACGATGCAGTGGCTGATGTGATCCTTGAGAATGGTGCGGCCCGTGCCGTTCAGCGCGGAGATCACCGCGCTGAGCTGCACCAGCACCTCGGCGCAGTCCTCACCGCGCTCCACCATCTTCCGCACGGCATCCAGATGGCCCTGTGCCCGGCTGAGCCGGTTCAGCACGGCTTTGGTCTGGGCATGGGAATGGTGGTGGCCGTGGCTGTGCTCATAGACATGGCCGTTCTCGTCCACATGGGTGTGGGTATGACTGTGTTCGCTCAAGGGTATCGCCTCACTTGTTATACTCGTATCGGGGCTTGTCCATATCGTACTTCTGCTTCAGCGGATCTCGGCGCTCCATGCGGTCGTAATGGCGGCACAGGAACGGCTCCACACCGTAGAACAGCGCCTTGCCGTCCAGGTCGAAGAAGAACACGGCGAACAGTGCGGCGTAGACGCCCAGTCCGATCAGGACGACCTTTTTCAAAATCTTGAATACAGTTTTCATGTTCTCTTCCTCCTCTTACCAGCTCATAGAATCGTCGAACTCCAGCAAAGACGGATCCAGCGGCTCCTCCTGCATGACGGTGGTCATGTAGTCGTTGATGATGCTGCGGATCTCGGCCCGGGAGACATTACGCTTGTCGGGCAGGGCATGGGGCATCCAGATGGCGTGGATATTGCGGGCGCGGAACTCATCCTCGAACAGGCCGTGGACGCCCTGCATACCCTTACACAGCAGCTGGTCGTACATCATGACCATGTCGCAGTGGAAGCGCTCCATGTTCTCCCACAGCTCGAAGATGTGGTGCATACCACCCACAGCCATGCGGCGCATCGGCGCCCACTCGTGGTAGGTCGCCATGTCCTCCAGGGTGTGCTCGTAGCCGTCGGTGCGGAGGGTCATGTCGAACATCAGGGAGTCCATGTTCATGATGGTGTTCAGGCCCCAGCAGTTATAGGCCCAGGTGCACCAGTTGGAATAGTACAGCGGCGCACAGGACCAGGCAATGACGCGGTGGCGGGTCAGCGGGAAGTTGTTGATGCGCTGCTCCACACACTTCTCCATGATCCTGCGCACCTTCTTGTCCGTCTCGTGCCAGATGGGCAGATCGCCGTACTGAGACTGGTAAATACGGTACAGCGCCTGGGACACGCCGTTGATGGGATAATAATTGGTGTTGGCCGCCACATCCCACTTCTCCCACTCGAAGCGCTGGAGCTCGTTCTGGCTCTCCAGCTTCTTGCACAGCTGCTGGTAGTCGAAGGGAACGCCGGTCTGCTCCTCGATGAACTTCCACGCCTCCTCGATCTCCTTCATGCAGTGCTTGTGGACCAGCGGATCGTCGAACTGCATGGGCTGGGGCATGGCGAACAGGGGCTTGTCGATGAGCCAGTCCTGAATGATGGACGTGGCCACGGAGCCGTCGCAGGCCTCGTTGGAGGTGATGACCGCCTTGTAGTAGTCGGGCACATCATCCAGCACGAACAGTCCGGCCTCGGCCTGACACATGGGACAGGGGTCGCCGGGCAGGCCCAGAGACTGCACCGCGTCGATGTAGTTGAGGACCGTGTGGTTGTTCACATGGCAGGTGACGAAATAGGGGATCATCTGCAGGGGGACGTTCTCCACTTCCTTGCTGAAGGGATAGAAAATGCCGCCCCACACCGTCTCGTCGTGGGCGATGGTCTTGTCGTGCCGCGCCTGGACCTTCTTATTCCCCTTGTTGGTGTTCAGGTCGTTGCGGAACATCTGCATGAACTGGTAGATAGTGGCGTTGGTCATGGCCCGATAGTGCAGCGGACAGGCGCGCAGCGCCTCACCCCGCAGGCCCTCCATGCCGCGGTCGAACCAGTGGAGCACGGGCAGATAGGTCTGGCCCATCCAGCGATAGCGCCAGCAGCCCTTGGCAAAGGTCCAGATGCCGCCGTAGCGCATCACATCGTAGACCAGCATACCGTAGTTGTACAGCCATACCTTGTTGAAATAGTAGAAGGTGTCCTTCACACCGCGCCACTCGCGGTGCTTGTACAATCCGGTCTTGTCGCAGTACAGGTCGCCCAGGCGGCGCTCGCCGTGGGGCTTGCCGTACCAGAAATCCTTAGCCAGCTTTTTATAATCCGTGGTCTTGACCTTCTCCACCACGTTTTTCAGATCAAATTTCTTCATCTCTTCACGCCCTCCTGGATCTTCTTGATCTCCACGCTCTCAATGAACGCCTGGAACCGGGTACGCAGCTGGCCGCTGGCCGCGTTGATATACTCCTTCTCGATGGAACAGACAGGATAGCCGAAGTCGCGCTGGAGAACGACGGTATCGATGACACGCTCATAGCTCCAGTACTCGCAGAACTTGTTGGAGGCCACGATGATGCCGTCCGCCTTGTACGCCTTTGCCAGGTCGGCGATGTGCTGCTTGCGCTGGCGCATCTCATGCTGCTCCATAAAGCGGGTGCACTGGCTGGTGAGCAGATAATGGCGGGCGATGGCACGCAGCGGCGTCTCCCCTTCCCGGATCTCAATGGGCAGACGGGACTCCATGCCGCCGTAGCAGTAGCGGTCCGCCACCACCAGGGCGCCGCAGCTTTCGATAAGCTTGGTAAAGTCCGGGTCGTCGTTCTCGCTGCCGGCCAGCAGGACCTTGCAGCGGTACTGGGGTCTGGCGTCCGGCTCACGGGTCTTCAGCTCATCCAGCGTCTCGCGGAGCTTGTCGATGATCAGGTACTTGGGACAGGCCAGGGTCACCAGGTTGATGACATGGTACTCATAGCCGGTGATGGTGGGCACGTCCAGCTTGCGGTAATCGCCGATAGCCTGCATAATACGGCAGAGCTCGTTGTGGCTCTCGATGGTCTGGCGCAGAGCCTCGTCAGAGGTGTCCACGCCGTAATTGTCATGGAGGAAATCCAGGACGTGGGCCTTGATCTGTGCCTCATAATGGTCAATACTGTTTTCCGTCTTTTTGAACGGGACATCCATGAACTCGCACTTGAAGCGCTCATTCTGGATGATATCCATACGCTGGAGGTGCTCCTGAAAACGGCAGGTCACGGTGCAGGTCTCGGTAGCCAGCTGGGCATCCAGGAAATTGAAGCCGCCCTCCAGGGCACGCTCAAGAAGGCTGCGGCCGTAGTGACAGGTGCGGGAAGACATATAATAGGTCGCCATATCAGGGGATGTGCAGCGGGGGGCGCGCAGGCGCACAGAGAAGCAGCCGGGCAGGTCCAGCAGCACCTCCGGCATGAAATAGCAGGTGTAGCCTAAAGCCAGTTTTCCGTCACTTTTCGCCTGCTTCACCAGGTCGTTATTGGCCTCTTGCAGCAGGTTCTCAAAGTAAATCAGATGTTTAAGGTCCCTCATCTCTCGTCCTCCTTGCTGCGCGGAACGCGCAGTATTATCCAGTAAAATTATACATAATTGCAGAAAATTTGTCAATGAAATTGTGTTGTTTGCACAGATTTCGGACACTTTCAGGAGATATGTCTGTTATCGTCGGTTTTTTGACGATTTGGGGAGAAAAATTGACTTTTCAGCGCCGCCGTGGTAGAATGAGCACAGGAAAAACGGAGGTGCGGATATGTGTACTATTGACGAGAAAGCGGCCGTACATTCGGCCGATCATGCCGGTGCAGACGCGCCGCACACACACGCCCATACCCATGAGCATGGGCACGATCACGGCCATACGCATGAGCACCACTCGCCGGAGGAGACGGTGGCGCTGCTGGCGTACATGGTGACGCACAACCAGCACCACGCCGAGGAGCTGCACGAGCTGGCCCACAGCGTGGAGGGCGAGGCCGCGCAGCTGCTGCACGAGGCCGTGGTGGACCTGACCGTGGGCAACGAGAAGCTGGCGGAGGCCCTGCGGATCCTGAAAGGAGAGGAATAAACGATGTGTCTTTCCACAGTATGGACGGCGGAACGGCAGCCGGTGTGCAAAAACGTGGCGTCCGTGACACAGAAGGACGGACAGCTGGTGTTCACCGATATCATGGGCATCCCCACGGTAGTAAATGGGCAGATCGAGAAGATCGACCTGATGGAGAACGAGATCATTATCAAGAAAGCGACCGCCTGATGGCGGCCGCTTTTCTGTCTGCCGGTGAAGCAAAAAAGAACGCCCGTACGGGCTTTCTTTTTTGTTGACTTAGTGCCGCTTTTTGCCGGCCCACGCCATGCCGGTCACGGACAGCAGAGCCGTCACGGCGTAGATACCCACACCCGCATCAAAGGTCTTGGGCGATCCCTTGGTGGTGGTAGACGTGGTGGTATCGCTGGTGGAGGGGTAGTAGTAATAGGAGTTGGCGGACCAGACCGCGGTGAGATAGAAATTGTCTGTTACCGCCTGACTCGGAAGTGTGAAAGTACCCGTATGGACTTTACCTGCGTCGTCTTTCCAGCCCTTGAACGTATAGCCAGTTTTGGTCAGGGTAGGCAAATCCACGCTGGTCGCACTTGTACGCAGCGTAGTGACAACCGTATCTCCGTCCTTCAGGATGACATCATGATCGCTCCCCTGTGCGGGTGTCTCCTTCAGATTTTTAATCTCACCATTTGCACCAGCCGCAGCAACCGCAGAGTTGATATCTCCGTGGTAGGTGTATTCACCACCGTTGACCGCTTCATAATTCAACCCAGAGACAACGTAGCCCTTGACACTGGTGGAGAAGGTACCGCCGGAGACGACCGCCTTGTTGTCCGCCGTCGTTATCGCTATCGCTTCCTTCTGTTCGTTTCCGTTAAATGTACCATCTGTGACAGAGACAGTCGCAAAGCTCTTTGCTGCCGCAGACACATCGCCATTCTTCGCAATGCCCTCGTAAAGCGCATTTCCATTTACGCTCTCAAATGTTCCGCCAGAGATAGTCACCTGAATCTTCTTCGCGTACCCATCGTTGCTGGTAATAGAAATCGCCGCACCGGTCTCCTCTGTACCATTTCCGTTTGCTACCGCAGGGTCAGCATACTCACCGCTTGCCTTGTATTTTCCCCCTGCAATCTCAAAAATGCCGCTCTTTACGGAAACAGCCTCTCCTCCCGTTGCGTCAATATTTCCATTCAGCGTCCATTTAGCAAAACCGGCTGCATAAATTCCAACGCCTTCGGACTTTATGATACTGCTTGCCGTCGTGCTTATCACAGGCACATTCCCTTCCAAGCACTTTATCATACCGTTGACGTACAATCCACCATAGTGTGCTTCCAGTTTACCAGCAATATTGATAACCACACCATAAGCGCAACCTTCATTACTGCTAATCATAACCGCATAGCCATCCGTGCATTTCACGGTCACATTTTCATCGACAGTAAGTGTGCTATAATTTGCCGCACTCGATTCCTTTGAACCGAGCAGATAAACCAGCTTATAATCCGACCCCGTACCACCAGAAACTGTACCATTGCCAGTAATCCTCAACGAGCCGTTCTCGATTTTGAAGGCTGCGGAACTCGTCGCAGTGATGTCATATCCATTCATGTCAATGACAACACTCTTTCCGCCTTTGACTTCCATTGTCTCTGTCAAAGAAATAGATTTTGCCAGCTTGATCTCACCGCCGTTTGCAACAGCGTTTTTCAATTCCGTTTCATCTTTCACCGTCGTCACGTCTGCCCAGCCGATAGTGCAGAGGGACAGCGCCATGACCAGTGCCAGTATGGTTGCCAACAATTTTTTCATCGTTTCTACCCCGATTTCTTTAGATTTCCGCAGGGACCATCGTTTTAAGCTTGCTAAAACGCAAATGCAGAGGTACCTCTGCCACCCTGTCGGTTGGTTTCATTATAACAAAGATTTCCCATTTGACAAGGTTTTTTTGAATAATTCTGGCATGGAAAACGAAAAATGACCGGGATACCCGGTCATTTTTCACTTTATCTGCGGACGACCTCGCGGCCGTCGGACCAGACAGAGACGATGTTGTGGCGGTGGGTCATGTAGATGGCGCGCTCGAAGCGCTCCTCCACATTCAGGGGATGGGCGGCCTCGGGGAAGTCGCCGTCGTCGATGACCACGGCGTGGAGCTTATCTCCCACGGCGAAGCCCTCCCCTGCCCCGAAATACTTGTGGCCGGAGGTGGTGCCCAGGTAATAGCCCTCGGCCACGGTCAGGAATTCAGGGTGCTGCTCGTCGGTGACGCGGCGGGCCTTGGAGGTGCGGATGGACATGGTGATGACCTTGTACATGGGCAGCTGGGCGCCGCCGGCGATATCGCTGCCCAGGGTGACCCACAGGCCCTCGTTGACCATACGGCGGACGGGGCAGATGCCGGAGCAGATGTTCACGTTGGAGTCGCCGCAGTGGACCACCACCACACCGGCGTCACGAATGGCGGCGCGCTCGCGCTCGTCGGACCAGACGCAGTGGGCCATGAGTGTGTGGTCCTTCCAAAGGCCGTACTTGTCGTATGTCTCCCAATACTGGCTGCACTCGGGGTGCAGCTCCTTCACCCAGGCGATCTCGTTGGTGCTCTCGGACAGGTGGGACTGGACGTACAGCCCCCGCTCGTTGGCCAGCTTTCCCAGCTGGGTCATCAGCTCGTTGGTGCAGCTGGGAGTAAAGCGGGGCGTGAGGATGGGCTTGACGTGCTCAAAACGGCAGGCGTCCAGCCAGCGGAGCGTCTCCTGCACGGACTCCTCCGTCGTCTCCTGCAGCTTGCCGGGCAGGCCGTTGCGGTCCATGTTGACCTTGCCCACATAGCCGGTGACGCCGACGCGCTCCAGCTCGTCCATGAGGACGAGGGTAGCGTCGGTGTGGAGGGAGGAGAACATACAGACGCGGGTGGTGCCGTTGGTGATCAGGTCTGTAGCCAGCCGGCGGTAGACGCGGCGGGCATAGTCCAAGTCGGCGAACCGCGCCTCGGTGGGGAACGTGTAGGTGTTCAGCCAGTCCAGCAGCGGCAGGTCCATCCCCATGCCCAGCATGGGGTACTGGGGGGCGTGGAGGTGCATATCTGCGAAGGACTGCATGATGATGCGGTCGCCGAAGTCACGGACCTCCGCGCCCTCCAGATGGGCGGGCAGATCGGGATAAAGGCCGGTAATGACGCCGTCCTCCAGCACCAGGCAGCCGTGCTCGAGAATGTCCAGGCGGCCCATTGCGGGCGCGTGGACGATATTGCCGCGTAAGACCTGTGTCATGGTGAGGTACCTCCTGCAAGCAAAATAAAAATGGATGCTCCGATGTCGTGCATCGAAACACCCATAGCAGAGCCGTCGGCGGCTCCGTAGAAACGCCCGCGCCATTCTCGCGGGGCTATATGAGCTGTATTATGGAAGCTATTGTACCACATTCCTGATGGATTGGCAAGAGAAAATCCCCGGCAAATGCTGTGCATTTGCCGGGGGATGCTGCATTTTACTCCACGGTGACGCCGCGCTTCTTGAACTCCTCGACCATCAGATCCAGGTCAGGCTCGATGTGAATGGGCTCGCCGGCGGACTTGATGGCATTGGCCACGTCCTTCAGTCCGTTGCCGGTGACGACGGACACCACGGTGGCGTCGTGGGGGATCAAGCCCTGCTCGCAGGCCTTCTTCAGCGCCGCCGCACCGGTGACACCGGCGGGCTCGCCGAACACGCCGCAGGTACGGCCCAGCAGCCGCTGGGCGGCCAGGATCTCCTCGTCGGAGACGTTGACGGCGATACCGTTGGACTCGCGGATGGCCATGAGGGCCTTATCTGCATTGCGGGGCACGCCTACGGAGATGGAGTCGGCGATGGTGTTCTCCTCCATGGGCTCCCAGGGCTTGTCCTCCTGGATGGCGCGGTTGATGGGATAGCAGCCCAGGGACTGGGCGGAGATCAGGCGGGGCAGCTTGTCGATGAAGCCGATGGCGTACAGGTCTTTAAAGCCCTTCCACACACCGGCGATAGTGCAGCCGTCGCCCACGGAGATAGCCAGATAGTCGGGCATCTCCCAGTTCAGCTGCTCGGCGATCTCCAGCGCCACGGTCTTTTTGCCCTCGGAGAGGTAGGGGTTGATGGCGGCGTTGCGGTTGTACCA
>ENA-ORNY01000416-ORNY01000416.1-human-gut-metagenome-genome-assembly--contig:-NODE-416-length-29439-cov-3.965900_pt1 | contig 29439 bp, 17 predicted proteins | sample MGYA00242122_ERZ509036 | MGnify/ENA primary metagenome ERZ509036 (study PRJEB26280, sample SAMEA2338696) | human gut metagenome | biome: human gut; feature: human-associated habitat; material: faeces... | reverse complement strand
TTAGTGGTAATGGGGTAAATATTGACTTTACCGCAGGCATTTAAATGGGACTCCAATAAAAGCTATAATTATGAAGAAATTATTGTGCAAAGAATTACTATTTGCTTTATCCATTTTTTGCTGTTTCTTTATTGCCTTCAGCAGTTGCAGTGACAGCGAGGATGAAAGTATTATCCTCCAGCTCACCCTAGACAGCAGTCAGCAAAGCAAAACACTATTTTGGGATGAGACAGAAGCTTCCGTAAAGTTCTCCGCTACCGGTCCTTGGACAGCCACTGTAGAAGATGTAACCAGCCGTGCCACCGATTCCAGTTGCACTTGGATTAAACTGCCCCGATATGAAGGTGAGGCAGGCGAAATTTCATTGCCCATGTTGTTGCAGAAGAATGATAGCGAAAACTATCGGGAAGCAACTCTTGTCATAGTATGCGGAGAATCCGAAGTAACCGTCCATATCCGCCAGGAAGCTAATCCCAATGCTGTGTTAACCTTGAATTCGGCTGATATCAAAGATTTTGATAAATATTACAAACCTATTGAGTTTAGTAATATGAATATGCTTCGCAGTGATGCGCGCTGGTCATGGTGGCGCATGAAGCAAAGCGAGCATTTCTTCGTGTTTTGGGAACCGGGGTTCGGCAACGATCCGGGAGCAGAGTCAGTGCCGGAGGTATTGCGTGTAGACATTGATGATTTATTGGCAAAGGCCGAACAATTCTACCGGACAAATATCGAAACCTTGAAGTTTGCTGACACTGGGCAAAACAAGTCTTTTCTGGATAAATATAAGATGGAGATTTACTTGCTGTATCAGACTGAGTGGCTTGCTACAGGTTCCGGTTACGACAATACAATCGGTGCATTGTGGGTAAATCCCAGCACCTGCCAACCGGTAGGTTCTACCATTGCGCACGAAATAGGACATAGTTTCCAGTATCAGGTAAGTTGTGACAAGATGTTGAACGGAGAGGCGGACTTTTCGCAAGTAGGATTCAGATACGGTTATGGGTCGAGTGGTGAAGGTGGAAATGGCTTTTGGGAACAATGTGCGCAATGGCAGTCGTTCCAAGATTATCCGGCGGAGCTGTTCGGTTACCATGTAGATGTGTGGAAAGCCAATTACCATCGCCATTTCAATCATGAATGGATGCGTTATGCCAGTTATTGGTTGCAATATTACTGGGCGCAGAAACATGGAGTCGATGTGGTAGGGAATGTCTGGACACAGTCGCGCTATCCGGAAGATCCGCTCATGACTTATCAGCGTCTGTACTGTAACAATGACTTGCAAACACTTTATACGGAACTTTATGGCTACGCTACCTGTATGGTGACTTATGATATGGACGTGGTGCGGAATTATGTCACAGAGACCGCTTGCAATTATACAACGAAAATGTATGATGCAGCCGGAGGATATTATCAGGTAGGCTATGCCAGCTGTCCGGGCACTACTGGATTCAATATCATTCCATTGAACGTTCCCGAAGCCGGAACAACGGTCAAGGCGAATTTTGCCGGACTGGCTGTGGGATGTGCTTTGGCAGAAGAGGATCCGGGAACGACATTGGATGCCGACGGCAATGTGGCAGGTACGGCTACCGCTTACAACAATAATGGTGGCAATACGGCAGCCGGATGGCGATATGGATTTGTGGCTATTGTGAATGGAGCTCCACAATACGCATCTATGAATAAGGAAAATGCAGGAGTGGTTTCTTATACGATACCGATCGGAACAGAAAAATTATGCCTAGTGGTAATGGGCGCTCCCGTTCAGTATAAGTCACATCCATGGAATGATGATGAGACTGACGATGAGCAATGGCCTTACAAAGTAAAGTTTGAAGGAACGGACTTGCTTGGCAATTTCTCTATTGACGAGACGGCTATGCCTAAAGATATTACATTGACATTCGATGTGAAGTGCAATGCCGGTTCCGAGGATTATCCACAAGGAACGGTGGACCTGAAAACAAATAAAGATTTGGCACAGGCGTTTGTCATGAAGCCTGCCGTGTTGGAAAGTAAACTGGCCAGTGTAGGTACAGAACCTGCCGAGGACAAAGTGGTTATCGCACTCGGTCAGACTGACGGCACTTTTGCTTACACTTCTACTGCCAATAACGGATTTTGGTGTGAAGCCAATGGCAACGTAGGCAACTGGGGTGATACGGCACCGGTCTATGTAGAATTCAGTGGACTGACCATGACATACGGACACCGGAAAGGAGTAAGTGTTGCCGGCCAGAAATATATGTTGAAACCTACTCTGATATATACCAGAAATGGTGTACAGTATAAAGCGACTATTGTGTTGAATATGCAATTTTAATAGCTGTTTACACCGTACACCTCCAAGAGGATAAAAAAATAGTCTAAACGAATGGAAGAATAGTACAACCGCCTAACTGTCAAATCCATAAAATGAGATTTATTGGACGATTCTGCCATTACATTATATTATATCTTCCCTTTCTTGTAATTTTTTTATTTTACTTTGCAAGTGAACAACGTATATAACCGATAGATTATGAAAAACAACAAGAAACTCTGTCTTGCAATTTTATCTTTGCTTTTATTGATTGGAAATGCTTCATTTGCAGCCAAGGAAAAGAAATATGTACTCTCTTCACCCGATGGAACATTGAAAGTGGAAATCAGCGCCGGAAACGAACTGGCCTACCAAGTGATGCATGGAAATGATACAATTCTCTCACACTCTAATATAGGTTTGGTTCTGGAAAACGGAACTATAGTAGGTAAAACTCCCCGTATCACAGGGGAAAGAAGGAGAAAGATAAAGGATAACATAGAATCACCTTTTTACCGTTTCAAGGAGTTCGTTGCAACCGGCAACGAACTCGACTTGAAGCTGAAAGGCGGGTTCGGAATCATCTTCCGTGCATACAATGAGGGAGTCGCCTATCGATTCTATACCACACAATCTTCGGATATCATTATAAAGGAGGAACAGGCCGAGTTTAATTTTAAGGAAGATTATACGGCTTATCTTCCTTATACCACCAATGATAAAAAACCGATGGCGATGGCTTATCAGAATGTATATGACATCACTCCTCTGTCAAAAGCACAGCCTAAACTGGCTTTTCTTCCGGTTACCGTGGATTGCGGCAGCGTAAAACTGACCCTGTTGGAGTCAGATTTGGAAGCTTATCCGGGCATGTTTGTGCAGTCACAGCAGGGAAAGTATGGATTGAAAGGTGTCTTTGCTCCTTATCCGGCTAAAACAGACTTTTATCCTTGGCGGAAGCAGGAATATGTAACTGAAACTACCGATTTTATATCCCGTAGCCGTGGCTCCCGTTCCTATCCGTGGCGTGTGTTGGCCATTACGGAGAAGGATACGGATATGCCGGTCAACAACCTAGTCTATGCTCTGGCTTCTCCCAACCGTATCGGTGATACCTCATGGATAAAGACAGGCAAAGTGGCATGGGATTGGTGGAATGACTGGAATCTGAAAGGAGTGCCGTTTAAAGCCGGTATCAACATGGATACGTATAAATATTATATCGATTTCGCCAGCCGGAACGGATTGGAGTTTATTGTGTTGGATGAAGGATGGTATGATCCGAAGAGCGGGGATATGCTGACCGTTATTCCCGAACTTGATTTGCCGGAACTGATAGCATACGGCAAATCCAAAGGGGTGGAAATAGTGCTTTGGACGGTGTTTAATGTACTCGACAGCCAGTTGGAAGCAGCTTGTAAGAAATATGCGGATATGGGAATCAAAGGTTTTAAGGTGGATTTCCTGGATCGTGATGATCAGACTGCCGTCGAAATGGTGTATCGCATCGCTGAGATGACGGCCCGGTATAAATTAACCCTTGATCTGCACGGCATTTACAAACCGACAGGTATCAATCGTACCTACCCTCATATTATCAATTTTGAAAGCGTGTTCGGCATGGAAGAGGTGAAATGGACGGATATCAAGAATAATATGCCTCTTTATGATGTTACTTTCCCCTATATCCGTATGATGGCGGGACCGGTGGATTATACGCCGGGAGCTATGCGCAATGCCACGAAGGCAGATTGGCGCGCTATGTATTACACACCGGCCAGCATGGGAACCCGGTGTCATCAGCTGGCTGCCTATATTGTACACGATTCTCCTTTTACCATGTTGTGTGATGCGCCTACCAACTATCTGAATGAGCAGGAATGTGTGGATTTCATAGCTTCTCTGCCTGTGGAGGTGGATTCTACTTTTATTGCTTCGGGCGAGTTGGGAAAATATATTGTAACAGTGCGTAAGAAGGATGTGAACTGGTATATCGGTGGTATGACCAATTGGGATGAACGTGATGTGCAGCTCGATTTCTCTTTCCTTCCCGAAGGAGTGTCTTATACGGCTGTTTTGTTTAAAGACGGTGTGAATGCCAACAAGCAGGCCGAGGACTATCGGAAGGAAACCATCCGGATTGATAAGGACAGCCGGTTGACTTTGCATCTGGCGTCGGGTGGCGGATTCGCCATGAAGTTGGAGCTTTGCCCTGTTCACGGACAGGTTACCGGTATTCCTGAAGGGAAAAATATTCCTTCTTTCTATCAGAAATACATAGAGACAGAAGGTCTGTATGTCACCTCTTCTGGAAAGGTGAGCGATGAGGCCTTATTGAAAGCTTGTGATATCATCAGTTTGATGTTGGCAAAACGTCCGGATGTGAAGGCACACATGGTGAAGAAAGGCTGCCACGTCATGATAATCGGTAAAGATGAGGAAACTTGCGATTTGCCGGAGTTTGCCCATATCTGCAATTGTGAGGACAGCATTAAATATTGGAACTGGCGTGCCCGTGGTTTTGGCGGAGCACCGGAAGATGAATTTTCATCCAGTTGCGGAGAAGAGAATCTGCTGGCATTGCCGCAGGATAAATATGTAGGTGAGAATATCCTGATTCATGAGTTCGCTCACCTTATTCATACGGTAGGTATAGTGGGAGTGGAGCCAGACTTTAATGAGCGTTTGGAGGCACTTCGTCAGAATGCAATCCGGAAAGGGCTGTGGGAAAAGACGTATGCGGTGAGCAATAAAGAGGAATACTTTGCCGAGTGCGTACAGTCTTTCTTTAACTGTAACCGCTATGCCGAACCTGCAAACGGAGTTCATAACTGGGTGAACCGCCGCACGAAACTGAAGACGTATGATCCGGATATGTACCGGTTGTTGCAGGAATATTTTTATGAGATAGAAATTCCCATTCATAATGTGGTGCATGAATAAGCGTCGCAGGGACAAATAGAATTTTGCTATATAGAGATGAATAAGATACGATTGGTTGTTGCTTCCTTATTGTTGGGAGCTGCTACAGGCTTTGCTCAGAAGCCTTTTAATGCTTCGGGTACGGGGAATCCCATTATTCCCGGATATTTTGCCGATCCCACGGTGAAGAAGTTTGGCGATACGTATTATATGTATGCCACTACGGATGGCAGTGGGGCCGGTTTCGGTCCTGCACAGGTGTGGACCAGCAAGGATTTTGTGAACTGGACGTTAATGCCCATGAACTGGCCGGACAGTCATTGGATATGGGCTCCCGATGTGATGCAGCATACGGATGGGAATTATTATTATTTTTATTGTCAGCCCTGTATGATTCATTGCGGGGTCAGTGAAACGCCGCGCGGTCCTTGGAAAAATATATTGGGTGAAAGTGAGGCTGTTCTTGTACCCGACCGTTTTGTGACGAATGCCATTACATTGGACGGGCAGACCTTTGTGGATGATGATGGTTCTGTATATTTGTATTGGGGGACTTGGGGAATTTATAAAGGTTTCGGTTGCGGAGCCGGAAAACTGGCTTCCGATATGAAGAGTTTTACTGAAACGCGTCTGATTCCGAATACGGAAGCCACGGATTTTTTTGAAGCACCCTTTGTGATGAAACGAAAGGGGATCTATTATTTTATGTATTCTTCGGGTTCCTGTCACGACCACACCTATCGGGTGCAGTATGCCACTTCGGACAAGCCCATGGGGCCGTACACCTATCGGGGATGTATTCTTGAAACCAATGCCGATGGAACAATTCATGGGCCGGGACATCATAGCGTTTTGAAAGAAGGCAATGAATATTATATGGTCTATCACCGTCATGATAATCCGCATTCCAACCGCGGATTTCATCGTCAGCTTTGTGTGGACCGTATGGAGTTTGCCGAAGATGGAAGTATTAAATCCCTTATTCCCACTCATGACGGAATAGGTGCATTGGCATCTTCTGTAGTGAAATCAAAAAATCTGGCATTGGGTGCTAAGGTGAGGGCTTCTTCTTTTTATGATGCCGGTTTCCGTCCCGAATATGCTGTAGATGATAATAACGGGACTTTATGGCGTCCTCGTGGCATGGGACAGGAGTGGATAGAAGTGGATTTGGGTGTTGCCCGGCAGATACAAACTATCTGGACTCAATTTGAGTATGGCACACAATTTTATCAATATTTAATTGAAACTTCTGTCGATGGCAAGCATTGGTCTGTTTTCGCTGATAAGCGGAATAATCGTCTGGCAGGCAGCCCGATGGTCGATTTTGGCAAGGTGAAGGCTCGTTATGTCCGCCTTACCTTTACCGGAGGACAGAAGAACGGATTTGGCGGGGCGGTCTGGAACTTGAAAATCTTTGATGGGGTGGAAGCATCGGCTCCGCAACAATGGCTGGGACTTACCGCTGCCGATTGGAATGGTCGTGAATGGCAGAACAATGAAGGGATGCTGGGAGGGGCTTTTACTTTGAAGGAAGGTTCGGCACGCACACAGCGTATCGGTGGACGCGATGCGTTGGTACTGGAACCGGGAACTACATTGGAGTATAGTCATCCGTTACTCTCCTCGTCCAAAGAGCATACAGTTAGTGGGTTGGTTTACAGGTCAGGTAAATGGCAGAGTTATGAAGCGGGGTCGTGTCTTTCATCAGGAGCGATTACGCTGCATAGTTCCACCGAACCTTTGGTCATTACCAATTTCCGTTACTACAATTGGAAACAGGAAGCAGCGGAAAAGGCATACGATGCGGAAACGGATATCGTGCGTCTGCCTGTAGCCGATCAGCAGAAACATGGGCTGGTGGTCAGTCTTTCTGCCGATGATTTTGTAGTGAACGATACGGTTCCTTATCTGGAAAACCGAGGAGTAAAAGGGTATTTTGAAGCCCAGAAATTACCTCTCGTTGTGAAAGAAGTGAAAGGGAAAAAGGCATTTCATTTTGAGGGTACTCAGGTCTATACTTCCAGTTTTATGCTTCCTGCCACTTTGCAGGATAATGCTCCTTATACCTTGGAGGCGTGGGTACTGAATGATTCCATTAGTGAAAATGAATGTGTGGCCGATTTTACTACCTCGCATGATGAATTGGAGAAAATCATGTTGGTCAACGGCACGGAGCCTCGTTGTGGAGTAATCAATCACTATGGCTGGTATGAAGATGCAGGATATAAGGACATGAAGGAATTGGCAGGAAAGTGGCAGCACATCTATATCTGCTTTGATGGGCGGATGGAACAGGTTTATATCAATGGAAAATTAGTCAGTGAAAAAGATATCCAGTTGCTGGTGAAACCGTCACAATTCATCACATTGGGACGCAATGCCGAAGGAGACTGGCCCTTTACCGGTTATCTGCACTCATTGAAATTATGGGATGAATATTTGCCGTTGAAAGAGTGATTCCCCCTTTTCCTATGACCGGAATATGTATTTTTGCAAAAACTATGATAAACAATTAAATGATAGAACCATGAAGAAACTTTTAGTCACTGCTCTGTTGACTGCTACCGTAGCAGGCGGAACAGCGCAAGTAAAAAATCAGTCGCACGGCTATCCTATCGACCCCGTACCTTTCACTTCGGTGAAAGTAACCGATTCATTCTGGGGACAGCGACTGAATGCCAGCCGTGAAGTAACGATTCCTCTGGCGTTCAGCAAATGCGAGGAAACAGGACGTTATACTAACTTTGTCAATGCCGCCCATCCCAGTGATACCATTAAAGTAGGCGGTCTGGCTTTTGATGATACCGATGTGTACAAAACGATAGAAGGTGCCAGTTATCTGTTACAGACCTATCCGGACAAAAGACTGGCTAAGTATATTGATAGTGTGCTGGTTATTGTCGCTGCGGCACAGGAACCGGATGGTTATCTCTATACTTCGCGTACCATGAATCCGAAGCATCCGCATGAGTGGGCAGGAAGCAAACGGTGGGAGAAGGTGGAGGAACTGAGTCATGAATTCTATAACTTGGGACACATGGTAGAAGGTGCTATTGCGCATTACCAGGCTACCGGAAAACGTAATTTCCTTGATATCGCTATCCGTTATGCCGACTGTGTATGCCGGGAGATAGGTACGGGCGAAGGACAGCAAATCCGTGTGCCGGGACATCAGATTGCCGAAATGGCCCTTGCTAAACTATATTTGGTAACGGGGCAACAGAAATATTTGGATCAAGCCAAATTCTTTTTGGACCAGCGCGGATATACTACTCGTACGGATGAATACAGTCAGGCGCACAAGCCAGTAGTGGAGCAGGATGAGGCCGTGGGACATGCTGTCCGTGCAGCCTATATGTATGCAGGCATGGCAGATGTGGCCGCACTGACAGGGGATACGGCTTATATCCATGCCATAGACCGTATTTGGGACAACATTGTGGGCAAGAAATATTATATTACCGGTGGCATCGGCGCCACCAGCAATGGGGAGGCTTTTGGCAAGAACTATGAACTGCCCAATATGTCAGCTTATTGTGAGACTTGCGCGGCTATCGGTAATGTGTATGTCAACTACCGCTTGTTCCTGCTTCATGGTGAGGCAAAATATTATGATGTGCTGGAACGTACTTTATATAATGGTCTTATTTCGGGCGTGTCCCTGGATGGTGGCGGGTTCTTCTATCCTAATCCGTTGGAAAGCATCGGGCAGCACCAGCGCCAGCCTTGGTTCGGCTGTGCCTGTTGTCCGTCCAATATCTGTCGTTTCATTCCTTCTTTGCCGGGATATGTGTATGCGGTGAAAGATAAGGACGTATATGTCAATCTGTTTATGTCCAATACTTCGAACTTGAAAGTAGGGGGTAAGGCTGTTTCTTTGGAGCAGACCACTCATTATCCTTGGAACGGTGATGTCACTATCGGCGTCAACAAGAACAATGCCGGACAGTTTACAATGAAAATCCGTATTCCGGGATGGGTGCGTAATCAGGTAGTTCCCAGTGACCTGTACACTTATTCGGATGGAAAGCGTTTGAGCTATACAGTGAAAGTAAATGGAGAACCGGTACAGAGTGAACTGAAGGACGGTTATTTCTGCATAGACCGCCGTTGGAAGAAAGGGGATAAAGTAGCTGTCCATTTCGATATGGAACCTCGTACGGTGAAAGCCAATAATAAAGTGGAGGCAGATCGTGGACGTATAGCCGTGGAGCGTGGCCCGATCGTTTATTGTGCGGAATGGCCGGATAATGATTTTGATGTGCTGAGCGTGTTTATGAACCGCACTCCTCAATTCGAGGTGGTTGAAAAACCGGATTTGCTCTATGGCATTAACCAGTTGAAGACGGATGCGCAGATTCTGGGCTATGACGACAGAGGTCGTCTGACGGCTACTGATGTGAAGCTGACGTTGATCCCTTACTATGCTTGGGCACACCGCGGTGCAGGTGCTATGGCAGTGTGGTTGCCTCAGGAATTAAGTGCTTCCCGTCCGACTATGCCTGCTACGCTGGCATCGGAAAGCAAAGTGGATGCTTCGCATAAGGTGAAATCCATTTCCGCCATTAATGACCGTCTAGTACCGAAAGATGAGAATGACCGTTCCGTACCCTATTACCATTGGTGGCCCAAACAGGGAACTACCGAATGGATATCCTACGAGTTCCCATCCGAAGCGACTGTTTCCAGTGCTACCGTATATTGGTATGATGATGCTCCTTGGGGAGGATGCCGCATACCACAAAGTTGGAAGGTGTACTATAAAGATGCACAAGGCCAGTGGCAACCGGTGAGTGGAGCGGATAAGTATGGAGTGGAAAAAGGTACGGGGAATACAGTCAATTTTGACCCGGTAAAGACAAAAGCGGTAAAACTGGAGGTTGTTCAGCCGGCCGATAATTCATCGGGTTTGTTTGAATGGGAAGTGAAATAGAATAATTCAAAATGAAGGTTGGTAAGTTAGGTTGGCTGGTAGCCATGTTCCTTAGTGGGGGCATGGCTGTCGCTCAAGGTACGGTCGATGATTATCGGCGTGCTTATGCATTGAAAGAGAAATTCAGTGCGGACAAAGTTTTCTATTCCAATGTCAATCCGCAATGGATAGAGGGTACGCATCAATTCTGGTATGTGCGGAATACGCCGGACGGCCGCCTGTATGTATCTGTGGATGCGGATAAGAAAGCTAGAAAAGAATTGTTTGATTCTCATCGTTTGGCAAAGGCGTTGGGTGCTGCATCCGGAAAAGAGGTCAAGCCGGAAGCTCTTGCATTGGGGCGTTTGTCGGTCAGTAAGGGATTGGATACGCTGCGCTTTGTGTTTAATAATCAACGTTGGATGTATGCGTCCCGGAAAAATCAGCTGGTCAATGAAGGTGCGGTTCCCCTCCTTATCAGGCAAAAGCATTGAATGGAGGTGGATGATGAGAAGACGGCATCACCGGTTCCGTCTCCTGATGGTAAATGGATCGCATTTATTAAAAATCAGAATATCTATGTAAAGGAGGTGGCTACCGGAAAAGAAAAGCAACTGAGCTTGGACGGGACACTGGGTAATTATTATTCAGCCTACATCCGCTGGTCACCGGACAGTAAGAAGGTGGCTTCCTGCAAGATCCGTCCGGTGGAAAAGCGCTATGTTTATTATGTGGAATCTTCTCCGGCTGACCAGCTTCAGCCCAAGCTTCACAAACAGGAGTATGCGAAGCCGGGAGACGAACTTCCTTTTAAAGTGCCCTGCATCTATGAAGTGGAAAGCGGACGAAGCATTATTCCTTCTACCGAATTGTTCGACCGGCAATATGAAGTATATGGTCCCGAATGGAATCCCGACAGCCGTGCCGTGACTTTTGAATATAACCAGCGCGGACATCAGGTGTACAGAGTACTTGAACTTTCTGCCGAAACGGGAAAAGTGCGCCCGTTGGTAGAAGAAACCAGCGATAAATATGTGAATTATACCCGTCATTTCCGTCATGACTTAAAAGACGGCAAGCAGATGATATGGATGAGTGAGCGTGACAATTGGAATCATCTTTATATGTACAACCGTATTACCGCACAGCCCGATTATCAAATTACTAAAGGAGAGTGGTATGTACGCGAAGTGCTTCGGGTAGATGAGGATAACCGTCAGATCTATTTCTCGGCAAATGGTATGGAAGCCGGTGAAGACCCCTATCTCATCCGTTATTACCGCATCGGTTTTGATGGCAAAGGTCTTACCTGTCTTACTCCCGAAGAAGGGATGCACCGTGCCTGGTTTTCGGGAGATATGAAGTATTTGGTAGATGTTTATTCTATGGTGGACAAGGTTCCCGTCGCTGTGTTACGTAGTGCCAGGGATGGCAAAGTGGTGATGCCGTTGGAAACAGCCGATATAACTCTTTTGGAGGCCGAAGGCTGGAAAGCTCCGGAGGTGTTTGTTGCCAAAGGGCGGGACGGCAAGACGGATATGTGGGGATTGATTGCCCGTCCCACCAACTTTGACCCGAACAAGAAATATCCGGTTATCGAATACATTTATCAGGGTCCCGGAGACCAGTATGTTCCGAAGACTTTCCGTCCTTATGACTGGAATATGACTTCCTTGGCCGAACTTGGTTTTATCGTTGTAATGGTCGATGGAATGGGAACTTCTTTCCGTTCGCGTGCTTTTGAGAATGTATGTTATAAGAATTTGAAAGATGCCGGTCTGCCGGACCATATTGCTTGGATTAAGGCGGCTGCACGGAAATATCCTTATATGGATGTGGACAGGGTAGGTATTTACGGTTGTTCTGCCGGTGGTCAGGAATCTACAAATGCAGTTTTGCTTTATCCTGATTTCTATAAAGCGGCTTATTCGGCTTGTGGTTGTCATGATAACCGTATGGATAAGATTTGGTGGAATGAACTTTGGTTGGGCTATCCGGTAGGAGATCAATATAAGGAAGGGTCTAATGTGGAAAATGCACATCTGTTGAGTCGTCCTTTGATGTTAGTGGTGGGAGAACTGGATGATAATGTAGATCCTGCCTCTACCATGCAGGTGGTCAATGCATTGATAAAGGCGAATAAAGATTTTGAATTGGTCGTGATTCCCGGAGCGCATCATACAATGGGGGAAGATTTTGGCGAACATAAGCGGTATGATTTCTTTGTCCGTCATTTGATGCAGGTGAATCCACCGAAGTGGGATGAGATAAAATAGGAGGAGTGAGGTTTGTAGCTGTAGGAGTTTGTCAGTTATGATAAATAGAGGTGGCAGTGTTATGGAGGACAAGTCCATAGCACTGCTTTTTTATGTAATTCCGTGTTTTCATTGATGAATGTGTCTTTTTTGTTCATTATGTTGTAATTATTGGTTGAACTAATTTTTTTCAATACAAAAATTAGGTTCAGTCAACAATATTATTTTTATTTGCGGCGTATATAGTATAAAAATAAACCAATTTTCTAATACTAACATTAAATTATAATGGAAAACATTACTGTTAATGTATTTGATGATGTGCTTTATTTAGCATGGGAATTTGTATATCTAATATTTTTCACTCGTTTTGTGTGCGTACACGGAAATTATAAGAATGCGTGTGCTATTTTAATAAGTATCTATTATTCTCATAAAAATTATAATTGTTTCCTTTTAGAATAGAATATAAATAACAATAGTGATTTATATTATTTCACATTCACGGAAAAAATGGACTTTAAATTTTTGTTTAACTTAATATTTTATTATGAAATTTACAAATGAATTAAGAGGAGTGAAAAGCAGACTTCTTCTGTTTTCAGTGCTGTTACTGATACCGGTGATGATGTTTGCTCAGAGCATTACCGTAAAAGGTACTGTACTTGATTCGGCAGGTGAAGCCGTTATTGGAGCTTCCGTTGTGGAGAAGGGAAATCCTTCCAACGGAACCATAACTGATTTTGACGGAAAGTTTACTTTGGCCGTGTCTAAAGGAAAAAGAATTGTTATTTCTTTTGTAGGTTACGAAACGCAAGAAGTGGATGCGGTTACCGGAAAAGAACTGACAATTACGCTGCAAGATGATTCACAAGCGCTTGAAGAGGTAGTAGTGCTGGGTTACAGTAGCAGGGCTCGTAAAGATCTGACTGGCTCAGTAGGTTCCGTGTCTGGTGTGAAGATTGCTGCTGTACCAGTTACTTCAGCCGCTGTGGCTTTGCAGGGAAAAATAGCTGGTGTGCAAGTAACTACGGTCGATGGTGCTCCAGGGGCAGATATTAACATTCGTGTTCGTGGAGGTACGTCTGTGACCCAGAGCAATGATCCTCTTTACATTGTCGATGGTTTTCAGGTGGATAACATCAATGATATTCCTCCTACAGACATTGCTTCTATTGATGTATTGAAAGATGCTTCTATCACGGCAATCTATGGAGCTAAGGGCGGTAATGGTGTAGTGGTTGTTACTACTAAATCGGCCAAAGCTGGAAAAATACAGGTAAGTTTCAATGCCCATTTGTCTACTAGTCATTTGTCTAAAAAATTAGATTTAATGAATTCAGCAGAGTTTGCACGTTATCAATATGAATGGTCGGCGTGTAATGGTAGCCGTTCTAGCAATGCCAAATTTTTCCGTGCTAATTTTGGCAATCCGCAAGATTTGGATATGTATTATTCTTTGCCTACTCATGACTGGCAGGATGAGGTAATGGGAGAGAATCCTATCAATTATTCTACTAATGTAACTATTGGTGGAGGTACAGATAAGATGCGCTTCACTGCTTCTCTTACTCAAAGCGAAGATAAAGGTATTATTATGGGGTCGGGTGTGCGCCGTACCAATTTGAATATCAAGACAGCTATTGATATAACTAAAAATTTGACATTGCATATCAATCCTAAATTTACGTTTCGCCGTGATCAAGGAGCTGGAGGTGATAATATTGGTACAGGCGGTATTATTGATGTACTCCGTTATAGACCCACTAACGGATTACGTGAATTCGGATATATAGATCCTTCTTATGCTGACCCTGATGAAGAAGCATTGTTTACTTATACTAATCCGAAAAGTGATATTGCCATTAATCAACAGAATAAGTATGCTTATAACTATACTAATGCTATTTCATTGGAATGGAAGCCTGTTAAAGGATTGGTGCTTCGTACAGAAGCCACTCTTAGTTTAAACTGGAAAGATCAATATCGTTTTTGGGGTGCCTTGACAGGTGAAGGTACAAAAAATAATTCGTTGCCTGTAGCAAGTATTCAGAAAGATCAGTCTTTTAAATATATTTGGACTAACACGGCATCTTATGGCTTTTCTATTAAAGATAAGCATAATTTTTCCATGTTATTGGGGCAAGAAATTTATCATAGCCAAAATAAGAAGAACTTCCAAAAGAATCGTTATTTCCCACGTGCATTTGAGGCTGGACAGGCTTGGGATAATATGGGATTCGGTACACCGCAGGAGTCAACTTCATCACTTTCGACTCCAGATCGCACTGCTTCTTTCTTTGGGCAGGCAAGTTATAACTATAACCACAAATACTTACTCTCTGTAACTATGCGTGCTGATGGTTCCACTAAATTTGCTCCAGGTAATCAATGGGGATATTTCCCTTCAGTATCAGGTGCTTGGGTGCTTTCAGAAGAAAAGTTTATGGAAGATATAAAATGGATTGATCAGTTAAAACTTCGTGCAGCTATAGGGTTGGCAGGAAATAATCGTATCAGTGATGATATGTGGCGTTATTTATATACTGTTAATTCTACCGGCGGACCTGGATTTGGAGAAGTAACTCAGTTTGGAGAGCAATGGTATGGTAATCAAGGGGGTACTACTTTTGCCAATAAAAATATTAAATGGGAAACTACATTAACTCGTAATCTTGCTGCTGATATCACGCTTTTTAATGGTCGTCTCACTGTTACTCCGGAGATTTATTGGAATACGACGAAAGATTTACTTTATAAATCGGACATTCCTTCAGCAACTGGTTATGTAAGTCAGATGCAAAATATTGGACAAGTAACTAATAAAGGGGTTGAATTAACTATATCAGGAGATATTCTCAGTGGCAGGGATTATGTGCTTTCCGCAAATCTTTCTTTAGGTATGAATAAAATGAAAGTTGATAAATTAAATGGTACAGACAATGTGATTTGGGATCAGAATAACCGTTGGAAATCAAGTTACAATGATTATTGTTTGAAGGTGGGTGACCAAGTAGGACTTATTTATGGTTTTGTATATGATGGTTTATATTCAATGGATGAATTCTATTTTGATCCCACTAATAACTTGCAAGCAGTACCTTGGGGATCAACGGCCGCTGAAAACGGAACTTCGAAAGATGCACCTATTATGGATGCAGACGGTGTGGAACATCCAAAAACAATAATCAATCAGATTTCAGGAGATTCTAATTCAGGCATAGCTACTCTGCCGGGCAAAGTCAAGTTCAAGGATTTGAATGGTGACGGATATATCACAGAAGATGACCGTACTGTTATAGGTAATACCAATCCAAAAGTGCAGGGAGGTTTTGGATTGAGCGGACAATGGAAGGGTTTTGATTTTGCCATGAACTTCAACTTTATGCTTGATTTTGATGTGAATAATGCGACAGCTTACCAGCTTTCCTCATCCGAAAGCAATAAGAATAAGTTCTACAATGTGCTTTCCACATTTGCCGACAAAGGTTGGCGTTATACCCGTGATGGTGATGGCGAATGCTTGTACAAATGTTACTATATTGATGGTTCGTTGGATATGTACCGTGAATTAAACGAAGGTAGGACACTTTGGAATCCGACGGATGTGACAAAAAAAATAACTCATTCCTATTTTATCGAGGATGGATCGTTTCTGCGTTGTCAGGATTTGACTGTTGGCTATACGTTACCTGGAAATCTGACTTCTAAATGGGGGATTTCGAAAGCTCGTTTTTATGTGTCAGCCTCTAATTTGTTTATTATTACTGGGTATTCGGGTTATGATCCTGAAGTGGATATTCAGACAGGATTAACTTGTGGTATGGACTATAACCGTTACCCACGTAGTCGCAGTTTTGTACTAGGTACTAATATTACATTCTAAATTTGAAAGCACATGAAATTTAAAAATACTTTAATAATAGGATTAGCAACTTTGACTCTAATATCATGCAATGATTTCCTTGACGTGGATTCTCCATCAAGTTACAATGAGGACTTTGTGTTCAGCCAAGAAACAGAAATTAGCCGTGCGTTGAACGGTGTTTATGCTTCTATCTTGGTAGGTGATCTTTATGGCAGTGCCTATCAGAAAACTTTTAATTTGAACAGTGATGTTGATATGCAGATGTATACAGGTAATGTAGCAACCCATAATAGCTATGCACGTTTTGATTGTGACGATCAAGGTGGCGAAATTGATAAATATTGGAGAGCTTCTTATAAAGCTATTGAAGATGCTAACCGTTTTATCCGGGGTGTAGAAACTGGTCCGCTTTATAATGAAGAGAATACCGCTGTTATGCAGATGTTGGGCGAAGCCAAGTGTCTTCGTGCTATGGTTTATCATGATCTGGTAGTGATGTTCGGGGATGTTCCTTTCACTTTCCTGCCAGCCTCACAATTAGGTGATAATTATGTGATTCCTGTAATGAATCGCGAAGAAATCCAAAATAAACTTATTGAAGATTTGCAGGATATTGCTCCTAAGATGTCTTCTACTACAACAACAACAGTAGAACGTGCGTCTAAGGAGTTTGCTTGGGCATTAATTGCACGTATTGCATTGACTGCCGGAGGTTATTCACTTCATCCGGATAAAAATAATGCAAATAGTTATGGTGTGATGAAACGTCCGGAAGATTATCAGAAGTATTATCAAATCGTAAAAGAATATACTAGCCTGGTTATTGCTTCGGGGACACACTCTGTAGGCACTTCTTATCAAGATATTTTTACCAAGGAAAGCAATTTTGAAATTATTGCTAAAGGTGATCCTATTTTTGAGATTCCTTTTGCTAAGGAGTCTACAGGTAATACAGGGTATTCTCAAGGACCTACATCAACCGTTAATGAAGGAAAGACATTGGGTAAGAATGTATGGGGAGAATCTAAAGGTGATATACGTTTGAGTGCTTTTTACCGTTATTCATTCGATGAGAATGATAAGCGTCGAGATTTTATTAATGGACTTTGGTATTATGGTAACAGTGCTAATAATGCTACTCAGGATTCTTGTATGATTCGTGCGGATTATACTGTCCATAATAATAAATGGTCTAAATTATGGGCGAATGCGGGACAGTTTACCAATTTGAGTGCCAGTAATACAGGTATTAACTTCCCTTATATGCGTTATACGGATGTTTTGTTGATGAATGCCGAAGCTGTTAATGAGTTGGAAGGACCTACTGCCACTGCTCAGGAGTCACTTCGTCAAGTCCATGCACGGGCATTCGATGACCAAAGTGTTGTTTCTGCCTATATTGCTCAGGTGACTTCTTCTAAAGAAACTTTTTTGAAAGCCGTGCTTGATGAACGTAAATGGGAGTTTGCGGGTGAGAATATGCGCTGGAGAGATCTTGTCCGTAATAATCTTTATGGACAGGAAATTGTTTATAGTTTTTTGCGCTATCTTTCTGTAGGAATGTCTAATGCCGGTTCTTCTACTGGCTTCGAAGATGATATAGCTGAACATGATGGTAGTGCTTATTTGGATGATCTTCCCGAATCTATGTATTACCATGTTCTTCCACAAACGGTTGAATGGCGTGTGGATGTAAATCAAGTTTATGGCTATCCTTATCCCAATAAGATATTGGATATGCTCTATATTTATAATCCTTACAAATCAGCTAATCAACCAGCGACAGCTTTGGTAGCTGTTGATGGAGCAACTTGGAAGATGGCGGAATTTTATCAGTGGAGCAATGATTCGGAGCCTACTAACCAATGTAAATATTCATTCTATGGATATATTCGTCATACAGAACAAGGAATGATTGTGTTGGTCAAAGATGGAACAGAATCACCACTGGATGGTAATTCTGTTCCTGAGGTGAATGATTTACCTCCTGTACGTTATATTTTACCTTATCCTAATGCGGCTATCCAACGCTCAGCAGGTGTATACAAGAACTATTATGGCTATAAATAATTTATAAAAGGACAGAATGATGAAAAAAATATTTTTATATGCATTAATGTTATTTTCAGGTTTCTCATGTATTTCGTGTTCTGATGATGATGAGAAAGGAATGGCAAATATAGATAGAGAATGGATGACTATGTTCATTTGTGATAATAATAGAGGAAAAGGGGATGACTATGCTTATAATTGTAAAGCAGAGGGACCGAATGGCAATGATATTCATCTTTATTGGTATGGAGTGAATAACTGTGCGGGCTACCAGATTCGTCAGGCACTACAGCCAAATGTTTCGGGTGGTGCAGATGCTTGGGGTACATCTGCCGAAAACGGTCTTTTGTTACTAGATACCATTGTAGGACCGGAGGTCCTTGATTTAGTTATTAAAGATCAACAGTATTCCACTGATTATCGTTTTGCTATTCGCGTGTTATCAACAAAAGATGATAATGTGACTGATTTTTCACATGCATCCAAATGGTATGGACATGGTGATGGCAGACAGTGGGCAGAATGGATGGGCATTACCACTTCTGATCGATATGCAACTCCATTCTGTGTCTATGTAGATGCTTCTAAGACTACACAGACTACTATGCGTGTGATGTTGAATCGTGCTTTCAAAACTGTAACAGAAGGGGTATCAGACGATGATAAGGCTATTTATCGTGAAAAATTTCAGCTTGATGCTAACGATAATTTTGTTTATCAGTGGTTGGAAGTAGATCCGTCTCCTAATAATCCTGAATCAACAGTGAATGAAAAATGGAGAAAATATAAATTAACCGATGAGGATTTTGAAAAGGGATATGTAGATATTGACGGACTTCAGAAAAACTCTGTTTATGTGATTAATGTTCGCAACGAGAATGTGAAGGTAAAATGGGACGCATATTACAATACTTGTTCTGCCCGCTCAGACGGAGAACCGGGAGAGCCTATTTTAGTAACTCATGACTTAAGTGCTCCAAGTCGTGACCGGTTTGATTCAGATGAAGCTTATCAAAATGCTTTGATACAGCACGAGGCTGCTCTGAAATACAATGCAATGCGTATTGATTTCCTTTTAACAGACTTCATTTCCGATGTAAATTTAGCCGAAGGACAGACTTATTATTTGGAAGGTGGAAAGACTTATTGTATGTTTGATAATTTAACTACCTGCAAAGGTTTTGTTCTTCGTACTCGTCCTGAGGATGTAGCAGCAGGTAAACGTGCTAAAGTATTGTTAGGTGGTATGCATATGACAGGTACTAATGTTAATTCTATGAATTTGATGTTCGGGCGCCAGCCACAAGCTGGAGAAGGAGGAGAAATTTATATGAAGATGCTCGAATTTTATGATATTGATTTCGATTGTCCAATGGCTCTTACTTATGGTGATAATGTTGCCGGTTTGGGTTCGGCTACAGGTAATTATTTCATTAATATGTTTTCTAATGGTATGGCTGTACATTTGGAAAGTTTTGTGGTGAAAAATTGTACTTTCAAGCGTCTGGTACGTGGGTTCATTCGTGAGCAGGGGCCTAATTACAAAATTTGGGATCATGTCTTGATAGAGGATAACCAGTTCTTTGACTGTGGCTATTATAGTAATGGTGCCGGAGGTTATCCATGGATTGCCGGTTCCGGGAATAATGCGAATTCTAATTTATATAAGGACTTTGTGGTTCGTGGAAACACTTTCTATGATTGTCCGTTCCCTTCATTTTTCAGTGAAACCAAGCAGAGTGCATGGAAGGGAGGGGCATGGAATATAACGTTTGAAAACAATACTTTGGTTAACTGGAACACTCGTGCAGCAGGAAATATTTTCAATATGCGTAATATTCCAGATGGAAGTACTTATACGGTGAAAAATAACCTGATTGTTTTGACCAAGCAGGACGGTGATGTCCGAAAGATGACTATGGCAGGAGCTGATATCCGTAAGACAATGACTATGGCAGACGGTACAGCCGGACATGTGACATTGAATTTTGACAATAATTATTCTACAAATACTTTTTTATCCAACGGACAAATTTTTAGCAATAATCCATGGACTGCGACTAAAAATAATTTTGGCACCTTGGTCAACAATGGTTCTGCTACTTTAAATGGAACATTGGAAGTTCTTGTAGATGATATTTCTCCATTAGAACTGATGGTAAGTCCAAATCCACCACATAAGGCTACTGCTGATAACGATCAATATATGCATCGTGCAGATGCACTTGATGGTACGGCTGGAGAGCATGGTGTAAACTTGTATTACAATCAGACAGGTAAAGTTATGGAGTCAAAAATTTATCAGTTGAACATTGGTGCGGCTAAATGGCGTAATGGTTCTGTTAGATAGCAGAATGGGGTTTGATAAGTTTTATAGTTATTATAATGTGAATGTCTTCTGAGAATCTTTGGATTTTGAAAGACAGATATTTGATAGAAAAGCCGATCTGTGATAGATAGGCTTTTTTATGTATAGGTAAAGGGGCAGAGTATCAAAAATTGTATAGGTTTGATGATGTCTGTGCAAAATCTGCCTGAAAAAGACCAAATATTCTCTGTATTCAGATTGGAAAACGCATAATTTTGTTTGCTGGTTTTTATCAAAACATATAGGAATAATGAAAAATACATTCAAAAAAGTGTTTATTGGCTTTATGGCTTTTGCCATGGTAACCGGCTCCTTTGCGCAGCAAAGAGCTCATAAAAAGGATAATGAGTCGTATCCTAAGGAATGGAAACAAATAGCACGTATGGAGCAGGATTCTTTCTTTCTGACAGATGAAGCTCGGCGGATTGCTGAAAATGTATTGGCTTTTCAACGCTGTACGGGCGGTTGGCCGAAGAATATAGATATGGCCCGCCGCATGAATGATAAAGAGCTGGCTAAAGTGATAAAGGATAAATCACGTCGTGATGATTCTACGATAGATAATAATGCCACAACTGCCCAGATGATTTTTTTAGCCCGTCTTTATAGGCAGACTAAGGATATACGTTATCGGGATGCTTTCCTCCAGGGAGTGGAATATTTGCTGAGTGGTCAATACGAAAACGGAGGATGGCCGCAATTCTGGCCCGGTCCGCGTGGTTATCAGGTACATATTACTTTTAATGACGATGCCATTGTCAATACATTGAATATGATACGTGATATGATGAATCACAAAGCGCCTTATGAGGATGATTTGATAGACAAGGCTTTGTGTGTACGTTTGGGAAAAGCCTTTAATAAAGGAATAGAGTGTATACTGGCTACACAAATTATAAAGGATGGAGAACCTTCTGTGTGGTGTCAGCAGAATGATAGGGAAACATTGAAGCCTGCACCGGCACGTGCGTATGAGTTGCCGTCTTATTGTTCGGCGGAGAGTGCCGGAATTGTGCGTCTGCTCATGGAATTACCTGCACCCGACGCACGCGTGAAGCGGGCGGTTCACGGAGCCATGAAATGGTTTGACAGGTATAAACTTACCGGTTTGAAATGCGAGCGTATCGTGCTGGCAAATGGTGAGCGGGATACTCGTCTTGTGGAAGATCCTCAAGCCAAGCCTATTTGGGCGCGTTATTATGATTTGAAATATTGTGAACCGTATGTATGTGACCGTGATGGGCTGCCACGTCGCCATTTGGAAGAAATAGGAACAGAACGTCGTAACGGATATAGTTGGTACAATAGCAGACCGGCTGAGCTTTTTGCCATATACAATGCATGGGCGGACAAATATGATCCGAAGCATAAGGTGGCAATCAGTCTGGCAACCAAAGGAGCGAATGAAAACGGGCTTATTGAAATGTATCGTCGTCCCATGGCAGAGCGTACGGCTTTTGATGTGGTGGTAAAGCCGGGAGAGAGTATTCAGGCAGCTATTGAAAAGGCTCCGGAAATTCCGACAGTACCTTTTAAAATCTTATTGTTGAACGGAACGTATCATCAAAAAGTGATTATTGACAGGCCTAATATTGTTTTGGTGGGGGAAAACCGTGACAGTACGCGGATTGTCTTGGCTGAAACAGCCCAGACACGTGCCATCACGGAATATCATGGACGTCCGGTAGGCAATGGTGTCATTGTGTTGCAGGAAGGTGCGGATGATTGTGTTATTAGCGGACTGACTGTTTACAACAATTACGGAACTGCCATTGAAAATACGACCATCCATCAGATGGCGATTTTTGGACGTGCCACTCGTACCATTATCATCAACAGTAATGTATGGGCCGATGGAAACGATGCCCTTTCCTTGTGGGCGCCCGGAAGCAATGGTATGTATTATCATGCCGATCTCTATCTTCGTTGTCCGGGTGTGGATTTTCTTTGTCCTCGCGGATGGTGCTATGCCACACGCTGCCATTTTTATGGTGATAGCCGTGCCATGATTTGGCATGACGGACGAGGTGACAAGAACAAGAAACTGGTTATTACCAATTCTTCATTTGATGCTAAGACACCGACACTTTTAGGACGCTATCATCATGATTCCCAGTTTTATCTCATCAAATGTAAAATGTCGAAGAATGTGCTTGACGGGAATATTCATTATGCTTATTCGGATAAAGTGCTTGATCCCTGTCCGTGGGGGCTACGTACCTATTATTATGGTTGTACCCGTGAAGGAGGGCATAGTGGCTGGTTAAACGATAATTTAAAGGAGGCGGAGAATGCTCCGGAGTTTTATGGCGTTACCGCCAAGTGGACATTCAATGGCAAATGGGACCCCGAACAACGTATCAGAGATCTTTGGAATGTGTTGGCCTACTAATTTAACAGTTTGTAATATGAAAATGCCCCCTGTTTTATGCTGTATTGTTTTTTTGTTTGTGTCAATGTTATCTGCTGTTGCCCGACAGCAGGAGAAGCCCCGGGTTATTGTCACTACGGATGGTGAGATTGACGATCAAAGTTCTATGATTCGTTTTCTTATGTATTCTTCTGATTATGATGTCGCAGGCATTGTTCAAGTCAATGGGGTACAGAAAGACGGACATAGTAAAGATAAATGGATCGAATCACAAATTGCCAAATATGCGGAATGTCTGCCTAATTTGAGGAAACATAATCCCGATTATCCCGATGCTGAATATTTGCTAAGTGTCTTGGCGGTTGGTAATGAGAACAGAGAGGACTTGCATAAATTGCCTCCTTTACTGTCTGATAGCGAGGGGGCACAGCTCATCATAAGGACATTGCTTGATTCTGATCCGAGGCCTGTTCATATTTTAGCATGGGGTGGAGCCAACACCCAGGCCAATGCCTTATGGCAGATCAAGCAGAAATATTCTGCTGCAGAATGGGCAAAAGCGGTATCAAAAGCCAGATTATATTGTATTTGGTATCAGGACGGCGGTGGAAAATGGATAGAACAGAATCTTCCTGAAATCATTATTTATGAATCGGGCGCACCGGATCATGATGGAGGATGGAGATATGTATGGGATTACATGAGTGTGGATTATTATTTTAAGAACAGACTTAGTAAAAATTCAAAAGAGTTGCAACAGATCATGGATAAACCTTGGTTGGCTGACCATATTAAGAATGGGCACGGACCACTGTGTGCCGCCTATCCTCAGGAATATACCAGTGAGGGGGATACTCCTTCTTTTATGCCTCTTATACGTAATGGACTTGAACAGCATACAGACTATACATTAGGAGGATGGGGAGGACGCCCGGAGTATAAAAATGGCAATCACATGCAAGATGGGAATGATTTGAAAAACGGTGTGCCGGATTCGCATTATACTTTCCAGCGTTGGTTGCCTGCTATACAAAATGACTGGGCGGCTCGTGCCGACTGGTGCGTGGCTGATGAATATTCAAAGGCAAATCATCAACCTGTTGCCCGGATATTGGGAGAAAGTGTACGCACAGTCCGGCCGGGAGAAAAAATAATACTGGATGCCTCTCCTTCATTTGACCCTGATAAAAATTCATTGTCTTACCAATGGTGGCAATATCGGGAAGCAGGCAGTGTGCAAACAAAGGTGGCTATAAAGCACGCCGATGAGAAGAGGGCGGAGATAATTGTACCGGATAATCCGGGCAAACAGTTACATTTGATACTTGAACTTACAGATAATGGAACGCCTAATCTAAAGTCTTATAAAAGAGTGATTCTGAATGTGAATTGACTTCCTGTATGAATTTTCATCTGTACTGTCATGTTGTTTTGAACAGGAGGCCTACACTTCTTCCATCCGCTCCAGCTCCCATCCCCGGAACTGTATGATAATACAGTGCAGCTTCGTGTTCTGCACCAACTGCCGTACCCGGGGTGCGGCAGCATATTCGTTAATCTGTTTCACCGCTTCCTGCCATTGCGTCCGGGCTTTCTCTTCCGTGTCCTTCACCGACAGATATTTCAGTTCAAGAATATAGCTATGCTTCACCTCGTAGCGCATCAGGTCCGGCATGAGGAAGAGGTCGCAGTAACCGTGGCTCAGTTCCATTTCCGGAGCCATCAGGTAATAAGCGTTTACGCTGAGGTAGGCGGTGAAGAAACCCTGTATATTTCGCTCGCCTTCCATGGCACTGCGTACAGATGAATTTTCCTTGTAGGCATGGGCAATGAATTCCAGTGTTTCGCGCCAATGGCCTTCGTAAGCCATTTCATCGAACAGGTCCATCAAATTGTTCAGGTTGATATGGCGTTTGTCCTGGTACTCCTCCAGCATGAATTCGTAATACTGTTTGCGCACATTATAGTTGGGGATACTCAATACCAAGCGGCTGCCGCGTGTGGCAGTGATGGTCAACATGCCATAATAGAAGAGCAGGCTGGGGAAGATTTCGGGTTTGGCGATTTCCTTGGCCGGGAAGGTGGTGATCAGGTTGGTGATAATTTGCCCTTCTTCGGTGATTTTACGTAATACGCCCTTGCGGTTGCCGTCCAGCTTGTCCAGCTGGATTAGTTTCTTCATTTTGTTGTAGTCCGTACGGGTGTTGGGATCTATCATCTCTTTAGGAGATTTGCCCAGCGTGATGTAATTGCGCAGGTAGTAAAGTACCATGTCGCAATTGAACATTTTCGGGTCGCGTTCCAGGCTTTCTTCTGCGAAACAGTAATTATTATACCACGGTTTCATCTCCCGGATCATTGCTTCGATGTTCGCGTCGATCGGGAGCTGTCCGGCATCCTTATAATATTGGAACATGGTGCGCACGTCCGTTTCGCTGAATCCCAGCATCATGTTGAACTGGTAGTCGGTACTGATATTCCAGCCGATGTTGAATCCGCTGGTCAGGTCGTCCAAGGTGACGGGGCTGACGCCGGTCATGAAGATGCGCTCGAACATGCCTTTGAATTTCTTGAATATTTCACGGTAGAATCCGCTGGCATGGGTCAGGGCATGATAAATGTCTTTTCCCTGCTCGTTCAGAACGATGTTGGTAAAGTTATCGTATTCGTCGATGATGAGGTAAAGTTTCATTCCGGATTCAGCCGCATGCAGGTTCAGGTAGTTCAACTTGCTGACAAAGTCGGGCTGTTCTTCCATCTTTTGTGCAAATCCGGGAAAATAATAAGGCTCATACACTTTGCCGAACAGGTCCATCACCATGCCGCAATAGTTATTGAAATTTTCTTCCAGTGAACCGCTTCCGCCACTGGCGCGCGAGAAATCAAGATACACCACCTGAAATTTTCCTTGCAGGGGGGTGGGGCGGCTGCCTATCCATAGATTGCCGAAGCGTTTCTGGAACTTTTCTTTTTGTGCTATGTCATAATACGCACGCAGCATACTCAAAAAGATACTCTTGCCGAAGCGGCGGGGACGGATAAAGAACAGGTTCCGGGGCTGTTTTTCCAGCAAAGGCAGATACATGGTTTTATCTACATAGTACATGTTCTGCTCTGCCACTTCCACGAAGTTGGCAATGCCATAGGGGATTTCTTTTATATTTTCCATCATTGCTTCTGTTGTCTTTAGTTCGTATCCGGATGCCAATACAACAAAGATAGTCTATTCTTCCTGAAGGAACAAAGGAAATAAAGTTTTTAATAGAAAGAAGATGTTCAAGGTAAGTTATGCGCTTGAAAGAAAATTCTTTATTACTCCCCGCTAGATTTCTACTGGGTCGAAAAAAAGGGCGTGCCAAAAGCCATGTTTATTATTTAGACCTTTTGGCACACCCTCTTGGTGGATTCTGAAATCAGTTTCTTATTTCTTCTCTGCCGCGGCATGTGGATAGTCAATCGTATAATGCAGTCCGCGACTCTCTTTCCGTTCCATTGCCTGACGGGTGATCAAATACCCGATGTTAATCATGTTACGCAGTTCGCAAAGTTCGCGTGAAGCCTTACAGCGTTTGAAAAGACGCTCGGTTTCTTCATATAAAATATCCAATCGGTTCCAAGCACGGATTAATCGCGTATTACTGCGCACAATACCTACATAAGCTTCCATAATCTGGTTCACCTCTTTCATGCTTTGGGTTATCAGTACCCGTTCTTCATTGTTCATGGTTCCTTCATCGTTCCATTCGGGGATATCCTCATTGAAGTCATACCGGTCGAGTACATTTAGTGCATGTTTGGCTGCCGCGTCCGCATAAACCACTGCTTCTATCAGCGAATTGGAAGCCAGACGGTTACCTCCGTGCAGACCGGTACATGAACATTCACCGATAGCATACAAACGGTTGATGCTGCTCTGTCCGTCCAGATCGACTTTGATACCTCCGCACAGATAATGAGCAGCCGGAGCCACAGGAATATAGTCTTTAGTAATATCAATACCTAGGCTGAGGCATTTTTTATAAATATTGGGGAAATGTTTTTTTGTTTCTTCCGGATCTTTATGCGTCACATCCAGATATACATGATCTTCACCGCGCTGCTTCATTTCGTTATCAATGGCACGTGCTACGATATCACGTGGGGCCAATGACAGGCGTGGATCATATTTTTGCATGAATTCTTCGCCACTTTGATTCTTTAAGACAGCACCGTAACCGCGCATGGCTTCGGTGATGAGGAAACTGGGACGGTCTCCCGGATGGAAGAGGGCGGTGGGATGGAATTGTATAAATTCCATGTCCTTTACTGCTCCTTTGGCACGGTACACCATAGCAATGCCGTCTCCCGTAGCTACCAGTGGATTGGTTGTATTGCGGTATACCGCTTCGCATCCGCCTGTTGCCATTACAGTTACTTTGGACAGGAACGTATCCACTTCTCCTGTTTTCTCATTCAATACGTAAGCACCGAAACATTTGATGCCTGGTGTATGGCGGGTGACGATAATTCCCAAATGATGCTGGGTAATGATTTCTACCGCATAGTGATCTGTAAATATGGTAATATTGGGATGAGCTTTTACCGCTTCTATCAGGCTGGTTTGTATTTCAGCTCCTGTATTGTCTTTGTGGTGCAGGATACGGAACTCGGAATGGCCTCCTTCTTTGTGGAGGTCGAATTCTCCATCCTCTTTTTTATCAAAATCCACTCCCCATTTTATCAGTTCCTGGATTTGTGCAGGTGCTTCTCGCACTACTTTTTCTACAGCCGCGCGGTCACTGATCCAATCGCCGGCAATCATCGTGTCTTCAATGTGTTTCTCGAAATTGTCTACTTTCAAGTTGGTAACAGATGCTATACCTCCCTGAGCAAAATAGGTATTGGCTTCTTCCAGTCCTGCTTTACAAATCAGGGCGACTTTACCTTTGTGAGCTACTTTCAGTGCGAAGCTCATTCCGGCAAGTCCTGAGCCGATAACAAGGAAATCGAATTTTTTAACCATGATAATATGCTTTATGGGTGCAAAGCTACGAAAAACCTTTATTCATTGTACCTTTTGCTCTTGTTTTTACTATTTTTTTCGTGAAGAATAAACGAAATAGATAATGCAAGTATGAAATTAAAAGTGTAACTTTCTGCATTTTTAAATAGAATAGGATGGAAAACAATAAAGAAATCATTCACGAAAGTGAGGTAAAAGAACTTATAATTGAGTTGAGGGGTGAGAAAGTACTGATAGACCGGGATGTAGCTAAGCTTTATGGCGTAGAAACCAGGGATATAAATAAAGCAGTAAAAAATAATGCAGATAAATTCCCTGAAAATTACTGTTTTAGCTTGCAATTATCTGAAAAACAGGAGCTGGTGGAAAATTTCCACCGGTTAGAAAGTTTGAAGTATTCAACCGTTGTCCCCAAAGCTTTTACAGAACGGGGATTGTATATGTTGGCTACTATATTAAAAGGTCCGAGAGCTACCGCAACTACTTTTGCCATTATCGAATCATTCTTTAAGTTAAGGACATTAGTACGGAATGTAAATATCATGGCTACCGAGTATGATGAGGAAAAGAGGAAGAGTCTGGTACAACGTAGTGGAGAACTGCTGAATGAACTGCTGACTGATGAGGGTGATATAACAGAAACGGAATCTTCTATCGAATTAAATTTGTATGCTTTGAAGATGAAACGTACAGTAAAGAGGACAAAAAAAGGATAAATTCTCTCATTCTGCGCCGTAATGAGGTCGATAAACGATAAATTTATTATCTTTCGGGCAAATTACAATAAGATGATGAATCGAATTTTTCATGTGAAGATAGCAGGAGGCACTTATCTGTTTCTGATACTGCTGACAGCCGTCATGGTATTTGCTTTCTGGTGTATGAAGGCAATGATAGGATTGGTGGTGGCATTGGGGCTGATCATTACCATTGAACGTATTATCCATTCTACTTATACGCTGACTGCGGATGGAAAGCTGGTGGTGTATTATGGTCGTTTTTATAAAGGGAAGACCATTCCCTTGACTGACATTACGGATGTGGAGCTGAAACGAAGTTCCGGATTCGGTGGAATTATGCCTTCGAAATATGTATTGATACATTATGAGAAGAAAAATTTATTGTCATTGGTTCCTGTAAAGCCGGAAGAATTTATCAATGCGTTGGTGAAGCGGCTGGAGCATAGGATAGAGGAGGAATAAATTATGGAGCAAGTATTTAAAACAAAAAGAGCTCGTAGGTGGTGGATTATTATAGTCAGTCTGGTTGTTCTGATTATTTTTCTGAATGTGTATTTGGAGCAAAGTTGGGCTTTTTCGGCGCTTGGGGGAATTATTATTTCTGTATTAATGTTTTATTCGCAATCGAAAAC
>ENA-ORNY01000413-ORNY01000413.1-human-gut-metagenome-genome-assembly--contig:-NODE-413-length-29677-cov-3.881169_pt1 | contig 29677 bp, 32 predicted proteins | sample MGYA00242122_ERZ509036 | MGnify/ENA primary metagenome ERZ509036 (study PRJEB26280, sample SAMEA2338696) | human gut metagenome | biome: human gut; feature: human-associated habitat; material: faeces... | reverse complement strand
CTACTAGAATACCCATTACTGGATTTGAGAACATTGTAAGCATACTAATGAATGTTTCGTTTGTTCTTAAAGGCGAAACGGCTCCACTCATTTGTTGCATACCTGTCATTAAAATCGCAAATCCAAGCATGATATTTCCAACATTTTTATGTGTAGTACGTTTTCCAAATGTTTTTAAACAAATACCAATAAACGCAAACAATGTTGTGATCGTAGCTGTTGAAAATAAGCTTGCGATTCCACTTGATCCACCAACATAAGATAAACACAATATCCAACCAGTAATACTTGTACCAATATTGGCACCCATAATAATACCGATAGCTTGTCTTAGTTTCATCATACCTGAGTTAACAAAACCAATGACCATTACTGTCGTAGCACTACTAGACTGAATAACAGAAGTAACACCTGCACCTAAGGCAACACCTTTTAAGCTTGTGTTTGTCATCTTGTACAAGAATGCTTCTAACTTGTTACCGGCTACGCTTTTTAGTCCATCGCCCATTAATGACATACCAAACAAAAATAACGCAATGCCTCCTAATAGGGATAAGACCATTGTAACTATTTCCATCTTGAACTCCTTTATAAAATGAATATTTAATTTTCAATTTTTACGCATATCGCGACGTCTTTATTATGCAATAAAAACAATGTCAAAACAATATTAAATTTATGTTAATTTTCTGTAAAATGAAGTTTTTTTCTGAAAACGCTTTAAAAAAGATGACTTTAGAAACCTAAAATCATCTTTGCGATCATCTCAAAAAATTGAATCATATTTGAACGTAACATACCCAACGGATAATCTAATAAACCTGAAAAAATCAATAAGATAAATAATAGATTCATCCATGGTGCACCATCAATAAATTTATAGTATTTATCGTCGGGTAAAAACGAAAACAATACTTTTGAGCCATCTAATGGTGGTACTGGAATCAAGTTAAAAATGCCAAAACCAGTTGAAATCAATCCTGTATATGTCAATGTATTCGATATAAAATATCCTACACTAGACATCATAAAATATGGAGCAAATTTATAAAGTGCATAAAATAAGAATATACAAATAAAGCTTAATAGAAAGTTTGCGATTGGACCCGCAAAACTTGTCCATATGATTCCTGTCTTCGCATCTTTGTAGTAACGTGCATCCACGGGTACTGGTTTTGCCCAGCCAAATCCACATACTAATAGACAGACAAGTCCAATCCAGTCAACATGTTTAAAAGGATTTAAGCTCAATCGACCTTCTATCTTAGCCGTAGGATCTCCCATCCAATAGGACACAAGTCCATGTGCCGTTTCATGAATCGACATGGAAAGAACAACGGCAATGACAAGATAAATAATATTTGATAAATTAAACATTAAATCTAAAGTGCATTACATCGCCATCTTGCACGACATAATCCTTTCCTTCTAGGCGCAAGCGTCCTGCTTCTTTGATAGCTAATTCGCTACCCAATTCATCGATATCTTCAAAACGATATACTTCAGCACGAATAAATCCCTTCTTGAAATCTGTGTGGATAACACCTGCACAATCCGGTGCTTTCATGCCTTTTTTAAATGTCCATGCACGACATTCATCTTCTCCAGCCGTTAAGAATGTACATAGATCCAATACGGCATAAGCCTTTTGAATCAATTGATCCAAACCAGATGTTTCAACACCTAATTCTTCTAAGAAAGCATCTTTTTCTTCTTTATCTAAACCAGACAATTCTTCTTCCATTTGCGCACATAAGGCAACAACCTGGTTATTCTGGCTTTGTGCATATTCTTTTACTTGATTATAGTAAGCACATGAATCTGGATCCATGATACCTTCATCATCTAAGTTGGCAACATAGATCATAGGTTTAGCTGTCAATAAGTTATAGCCTTTCATCAATATTTGTTCATCTTCATTCAACTCTAATGAACGAGCTGGTTTTCCTTCTTCTAAGATTGGTTGTAAACGATCTAATAAAGCCAATTCATCCAATGATTCTTTATCCTTGTTTGTCTTAGCCTTACGTTCGATCTTACTTCTACGATTTTCAATTGTCTGAAGATCCGCTAAAGTTAATTCTAGATTAATAATTTCAATATCACGAATTGGATCTACACTATTTTCAACGTGTGTGATATCTGGATTATCAAAACAACGAACTACGTGACAAATCGCATCTGTTAAACGAATGTTTGATAAGAATTGGTTACCAAGTCCTTCACCTTGACTGGCTCCCTTAACTAATCCCGCAATATCAGTAAATTCAAATGTTGTATAGATTGTTTTTTTCGGATTGAAGATTTCAACTAAGCGATCAATACGATAGTCTGGCACTTCTACAACACCTACATTGGGCTGAATTGTCGCAAATGGATAGTTTGCGGCTTCTACTTGTGATTTCGTGATAGCGTTAAATAAAGTTGACTTTCCTACGTTTGGAAGACCAACGATTCCTGCAGTTAATGGCATAAATTCAATACATCCTCTCTATTCTTCTTCATGTCGAATTACTTTTTTTAATTTCTTTTCAAATTTTTGTCTAGGCATTAAAACACTGGCTCCACAACCTAAACATTTAATTCGAATATCAGCACCCATACGAATAATTTTCCATTCATTGGACTTATGACAAGGATGCTCTTTTTTCATTTCTACAATATCATTTAATCCATATTCCATAATTATTCTCCTTGCACATGCATATGATATGCATCCAGCGTATTCGATAATAACATACAAACCGTCATTGGACCAACACCTTTTGGCACTGGACTTACATAACTTGCCTTTTTCGCAACCGATTCAAAGTCACAATCCCCTACAAGTTTTCCATTGACACGATTGATACCTACATCAATAACAACAGCCCCTTCTTTTACCCAATTTTCATTGACCATTTGAGCAACACCCATCGCAACAATTAAAATGTCGGCTTGTGAGGCAATCTTTTCAATATCCGGTGTCTTTGAATGAACGATTGTCACTGTCGCATTCCGATTTTGAAGCAACAGGGCAACTGGTTTGCCTACAAGGTTACTTCTTCCGCAGACCACAGCACGTTTACCAGATAAATCTTTACATCCAATGGAATCTAACATAGCCATAACACCTTGTGGCGTACAAGGAATAAAGCCTGGGCGATTCGTAAGTAAACAACCAGCATTCATGGGGTGTAAGCCATCTACATCTTTTTGTGGATCAATCAACTCTAAAACTGCTGTTTCATCTAAATGCGAAGGCAAAGGCATTTGCACTAAAATACCATCGACTTCAGAATCTAGGTTCAAACTCATAATCACATCATTTAATTCTTTTTGCGATACATTTTCATCTAAACGAATTGTTCTTTGAAGCATCCCAATAGAAGAACAAGCCTTTTCTTTACCACGAACATAAGACATACTTGCCGGATCATTTCCAACAAGTACAACACTTAATAATGGTAGCCTTGCCCCTTCTGCACGGATGTCATCAATTTTTTGTTTCATATCCGCCTTGAATCGATCCGCAAGTGTATTTCCATATATAATTTCCATTAAAATAACTCCTTTGAATCCAATACAATGGTTACTGGACCATCATTCAATAATTCAATCTTCATATCAGCACCAAAAATACCTGTTTCAACATGCATACCTTGTTCTTGTAGTTTCTGATTGAATTGATCATACAATGTTGTAGCTAAATCTGGTTTACCTGCATTTGTAAAACTTGGGCGATTCCCCTTTTTACAATCCGCATATAAGGTAAATTGAGAAATAGAAAGAATACTTCCTTCTACATCTTGTATGGATTTATTCATCTTCCCATTTTCATCTTCAAAAATTCGCAAGAATAAAATCTTATGAATCATTTTATCAATAATTTCATTTGTATCTTCATTATTGAATCCTACAAAAATACAATATCCATAATCAATTTGACCTGTTATTTGACCATCTACCGTACATTTTGCGTTCTTTGCTCTTTGAATTACTACTCTCATCCTTTTTTCTCCAATATACAAACACTAAGGCTTACAATGCCCTCTTCATTTCCTACAAAACCAAGTTTTTCTCCACGCGTAGCCTTAATTGAAACATCTTCTATGTCACAATGCAATACATTTGAAATATTCGTTCGCATAGAAACAATGTGCGGTGCCATTTTAGGTCTTTCGGCCAAAATAGTCGCATCTACATTACCAATCTGATATCCCATTTCATCCATCATATCATAGATATGTCCTAATAAGACAAGACTGTTCGCACCTTTATATTTAGGATCTGTATCTGGAAAATGTTTTCCTAAATCACCTAGGGCAAGAGCGCCTAAAATACTTTCGCCAATCGCATGTGTTAAAACATCAGCATCCGAATGTCCTAAAAGTCCTTTAGAATGTTCAATTTCTACTCCGCCCAAAATAAGTTTGCGACCCTCTACAAGCTGATGAATATCTACGGCTTGTCCAATACGTATATTATGCATAAACCACCTTAGACGTTCTTTCAGCGCGTTTTCCAAGCTCTTCGTCTCTATAGCCTAAAATACAATGTCCAATACCTTCATAAGATTCTGGTATTCCCCATTTGTTCTTTAATTCTTTACCATATTCTGTTTCAAACACTTCTTTAGCACGGTGGATCCAACATGAATCAACACCTAAGGCATTTGCAGCATTCATTAGATTCCCCATAGCCAAAGCTCCATCGTATAAATATGTAGGTGCATGGGTATCCGCGAAGACAATAATCAAACTTTTTGCACCATAAAATGGGTCTGCCGATGAATTCATAACCTCTGCATTCTTTTTAGATAATTCTTTTACTAATTCTTCATCCTCAACAGCTACAAAGGCAAAGATTTGACGATTCATACCACTAGGTGCACATTGCCCAGCATAAATAATTTTTTCAACCAAATCATGACTCACCTTTTTGTTATTATATTTTCTTACACTTCTTCTCTCTACAAGATTTTTATATGCTTCATTCATAATATTTTGCCTCCAAAACCACCTCATATTATACAATACAAAATCTTATTATACAAAAAAAGCCTGGCTAAAAAGCCAAGCTAAAATTTAAATTATCTAACAACACGAATGAATTGTGGAGATGCTGCTGTGCTTAAATATGCACTAGCAATTACAGTCTTACCTTCGTAGTTTCCATGAACAGCTTGTCCATTTCCAATATAGATAGCGATGTGGTCAACACCACGTCCACCATTGTTGTAGTACAATAAGTCACCTTCTTGAGGATCGTTAGTGTAGTATCCATATTGACCTGCGTATTGATCTGGCCATAATTGATAAGCATCACTTACACCGGCATTTGCCAAGGCTTGTTGTACAACTTGCGTACACCATAATCCATCAGTTACACCTACTAATTTCTGTGCTTCAGCAGAAATTCTTTGTCCTAAAGTACTAGTTGCTGGTGTTTCTGCAGGAGCTTGTACTTCTGGTGCTGGAGTTGTTTGTTCTGGAGCAGGTGTTACAGTCTGTTCAGGAGCTGGAGCCTCAGTTTGTTCTGGAGCAGGTGTTACAGTCTGTTCAGGAGCTGGAGTCTCAGTTTGTTCTGGAGCAGGTGTTACATTCTGTTCAGGAGCTGGAGTCTCAGTCTGTTCTGGAGCAGGTGTTTCTGCTGGAATTTCAGTTGTATCTGTTGCTTCAGTTGTAGTTACTGGAGTTTCAACTACTTCTGCGGCTTTTTGTTCTGTTTCTTCTTTTACAGCTTCTTGACTAGCTGTTGCTACTGTTTCTTTCACTTCCCCTGTAAGGTTACTTGAAACGCTAGCTGTTGTTGCTTTTTCAGTCTTTGAAGAATTTACTGTTCCATCTTCTGAGAAATAATAAGATTTTCCTTCGATTTCTTGCCATCCTTTTGCCACAGTTTTATCTTCATTGACATAGCGATCACCATGCCATCCTGGTTCTTCCTTAGCTGCAACTACTGTTGCCACAACAGGGAAAGCAGATGCTACACATAAAATCGCTGCGACTTTTTTACCATTATTTTCTACAAAGTTCATTTTATTCTACCCCCTATTTAAAATAGTTCACGATTAGTTTACCACGAAACCACCTCACAAACAACCCTAAATTTTATTTTCGGTTAGAAACAACTAAAAATAAAAGGCCTCAAAGAGGCCTAGATAATCATCAATTATTTTGTTTTTTCAATGATTTCTGTGAAGCTATCTTCCTTCAAACTAGCACCACCAATTAATGCACCATCGATATCTGGTTGAGCCATATATTCAACGATGTTATTAGGTTTAACACTTCCACCATATTGGATACGTACTTTTTCAGCAGCTTCTTCACCATACATAACCTTAACTTGGTCACGTACGATCTTACAGCAGTTTTCAGCAATTTCAACTGAAGCAGATTTTCCAGTTCCGATAGCCCAGATTGGTTCGTAAGCAATTACCATTTCACCAACACATTTTGGACATAAGTCAGCTAAAGAACCAGCTAATTCTTCACGAATTACTTTTTCTGAGTTTCCAGCATCGTAATCAGCTTCTGTTTCACCAACACATAAGATTGGAGTGATTCCAGCTTTGATCAAACGTTTAGCTTTTTTGTTTACTGTTTCATCAGTATCACCGAACATTTCACGACGTTCTGAGTGACCAATAATGCAGTATTTAACTCCCATTTCTTCTAACATAGGAACACTAACTTCACCAGTGAAAGCTCCACTATCTTCAAAGTGGCAGTTTTCAGCAGCTACAACTAAGTTTTTAGCGTGATCCAATGCAGTTCTTAAATCAGTAAATGGGCATCCAATTCCATAAGTAGCATTTTCGCTAGCAGCAACACCATCAACAGCTTCGAAGAAAGCTTTTGTTTCAGCGTTGTTTTTGTTCATTTTCCAGTTTCCAACGATAATAGGTTTTCTCATTTTAAGTACATCTCCTTATTACTTTTCGCTGATAATAGCGATACCAGGTAATGTTTTACCTTCCATATATTCCAAACTAGCTCCACCACCAGTTGAAACGTGAGAGAATTTGTCTGCATATCCTAATTGTTTTGCAGCAGCAGCAGAGTCTCCACCACCGATTACTGTAATAGCTTCTGGTAATTCAGAGATAGCTTTACATACTTCTTCAGTACCTTTAGCGAATTTAGGCATTTCGAATACACCCATAGGTCCATTCCATACTACAGTTTTAGCACCAGCTAAAGTTTTTCTGAACAATTCAACAGATTTAGGACCAATATCTAATCCCATCCATCCATCAGGAATTTGTCCAGCATCAGCAACACTAGTGTTAGCTTCTTCACTGAATGCATCAGCGATTACGTTATCTACAGGAAGAACTAATTTGTCTCCAGCTTTTTCTAAATATTCTTTTGCTAAATCCAATTTGTCATCTTCAACTAATGAAGTACCGATTGAACCACCAACAGCTTTAGAGAATGTATAAGCCATTCCACCACCGATGATAACTTTGTCAGCTTTTTTCAATAAGTTGTCAACAACATCGATCTTACTAGATACTTTAGATCCACCAATGATAGCTACAAATGGGTGAGCTGGTTCATCAACAGCTTTTCCTAACATTGTAACTTCTTTTTCAACTAAGAATCCTAATCCATTTTCTTTAATGTTTGTAGGGATACCTACAGTAGAAGCGTGAGCACGGTGAACAGATCCGAATGCATCTTCAACGAATACTTCACCTAAGCTAGCCCAATATGCACCTAATTCAGGATCGTTTTTACTTTCGCCTTTTTCGTAACGAGTATTTTGCATTAATACGATTTCTCCATCAGCTAATGCATTTACAGCGTTTTCTAATTCTTCACCACGAGTTACTGGGCAGAAAGTTACTTTTACATCTGGTAACAATTCTTGTAAACGTACGGCTACGCATTCCAAGTTGTTTTTAGCTTTGTCTTCTTCAGTCTTAACTTTTCCTAAGTGAGACATCAAAATAACTTTAGCTTTGTTTTCTACTAAATATTTAATTGTAGGTAAAGCCATTACGATACGGTTATCATCTGTGATAACACCATCTTTTCTTGGCACGTTAAAATCACAACGTACGATGACCTTTTTTCCAGCTACATCAAGGTCTTTAACAGTTCTCTTTGTCATGTATATTCCTCCTACTGTCATTTTTTTGCACATCCATTATATCACTACATAAATTGATTGACTAGTTTTTCACAAGTAAAAAATTTCACAAAAAGCGCTTACATCACTTACTTGTGGTAATTACGACCATTATTGATCATAAAACCACGATAAATCTGTTCCAACATCAAGACACGGGTCATTAAATGAGTAAAAGTTAGATCCGATAATTTCCAACGATAATTCGCTCTAGAAACTAATTTTTCACTTGGTCCTAGACTTCCCGCAATCACAAAAACAATATTTGAATGCTTCATTTGCCACATATCCAAATTCTTCGCAAACGTCTCAGAATCAATCATCTTGCCATGAAGATCAAGCAATACCACAAAATCTTGATCCGATAATTTTTCTAGAACACGATTTCCCTCTTTTTCTTTCACCAATAAAACTTCAGCTTCTCTAGAAATATGCTCATTTGCTTCATCCTTGACTTCAATTTCACTAAACTTACAAAAAGCCGACAATCGCTTCATATATTCTTTCTCTAAAGACTGTAACGCCTTATCTTTATTCTTTCCAATCGCAATTAATTTAATCAAAATTTGCCTCCACATTAAACTTAGAAGTTAACACCACAACATCGTCCTTTAAAGATGTCGCATATTCTTCATCATCTCTTTTTAAAACATCCACCATCCAAGAAGTAGCATTCTCAAATTCAGCCTCTTTAAAACCATTAACCATGACCTGTACGTTTTTTAATGTCTGTTCCATATATTCCTTAAATTCAGGTTTGCTTGCTTCATATAGACAAACAACCTTTGCCGTAATCACATGTTCTAATGGCCCCCTGCATACCTGGGAATACTTTTGAATCTAATTTCTTTGCGAATTCTTCCTTACAGAAAATCATACCTCCACGAGGACCTCGCAAAGTCTTATGGGTTGTCGTTGTCACAAAATCCGAATCAGACTAGGATGCAAACCACACACAACTAATCCTACAATATGTGCCATATCCACCATTAAATACGCTCCACATTTATCGGCAATTTCACGAAAACGTTTAAAATCAATAATACGTTAATATGCATGGCACCAGCGACAATCAATTTTGGCTTATATTCCATAGCCTGTTTTTCTAACGCATCATAATCAATCAATTCCATTTCAGAATTGACTTTATAAGCCTCAAACTGATACAAACTACCCGAAAAATTCAAAGGATGACCATGCGTTAAGTGTACACCCGCCTAAAGATCCATGCCCAAACTCTATCGCCAGGATTTAATATCGTTAGATATACACCCATATTGGCTTGTGAACCAGAATGTGGCTGCACATTTACATGTTCCGTCTTAAATAATTCACATGCACGTTTACGCGTCAATTCTTCCGCTAAATCCACATTGACACAACCACCATAATAGCATTTACCGGGATAGCCTTCCGCATATTTATTTGTGAGTACTGAGCCCTGTGCCTCACTAACTTCTTTTGACACAAAATTTTCACTCGCAATCAACTCCACATTGTTCTTCTTTTTCAATAATTGAAAACATCTCTAAATCACGCATGATAATCCCTCCATGTGCGGTAAAGTAACAAACAAGAATTTGATAGCCAGCAGCTTACTATTCTGAATATAGCAAAGGGAAAGAAGAACATAAAATAGTTTTTCTTTCCCTCATATTTTAGGTAAAAAGACCTTTTGCCCGTTCTCTTGCTTTTCGTAGACTGTCAGGAACCTCATCTTCTTGCATTGTTTCATGTACTTTACATGTGCCTGCTTTTTCCGCAGTTTCATAATACCATTTTTTGTAGTCCAGCATGGAAAGAGTTTCTTTGAGCTGTTGAATTTGAAATAGAACAACCTGTCGCTGCTTTTCAATCAATTCTTTTCGTTTACTAATTGTTGTATCTCCCTCTATGCACCAGTCTATAAAGACTTTAATTTCTTTGATAGGCATACCTGTCTTTTTTAGACATTCAATAATGGAAAGCCATTCAAAATCAGTGTCTTTAAACATTCGTATGCCTCCATCAGAACGCTCTATGAACGGAAGCAACCCCTCTTTATCGTAATAACGCAATGTAGAAGGGGCTACACCTAATCGTTTTGCCATTTCACTAACAGTATATAACATAAATTAACCTCTCATTTTTTGAAATTTTATGTGTATTTGGTATTGACTTAAACCTAACTTTAAGTTGTATTGTTTAAACGAACTTACAGGAGGATTATACTTGTTTGTACTAAATGCGTCAATAGGAGGAAAACATGAAACAGAAGAATACTTTATCAGAAACATACACACTTATGAATGGAATTAACATTCCCAAGATAGGATTAGGTACATGGTTCATTCCAGATAATGAAGCGGCAGCAGCAGTTTGTAAAGCGGTAGAAATAGGCTATCGTCATATTGATACTGCACAGGCATACGAGAATGAGCGTGGTATCGGTAAAGGTGTCCGGGATTGTGGAATAAGCCGCCAAGAGCTTTTTATTACAACGAAATTAGCCGCAGAATTAAAAACTTATGAGGAAGCTGCTCAGGCGATTACAGGCTCCCTTGAAAAAATGGGACTTGATTATATTGATTTAATGCTCATTCACAGTCCGCAGCCATGGACGGATTTTCGTGGTGGAGATTATGCAGCAGGAAACCGAGAAGCATGGAGAGCATTAGAAGATGCTTATAAAGCCGGGAAACTTCATGCAATCGGTATATCCAATTTTCAAGAACATGATATTGAAAATATCCTTTCTTCTTGCACGATAAAGCCTATGGTAAATCAGTTATTGGTACATATTGGGAATACTCCGGCAACTCTGATTGAATACTGCCAAAAAAACGGCATTTTAGTAGAAGCCTATTCGCCCGTAGCACATGGGGAAATTTTAAAGAGTGAGGAAGTTCGGGCAATCGCCGAAAAATATCAAGTAACTGTCCCGCAGCTTTGTATTCGATATGATTTACAGCTCGAAACTCTCCCACTCCCTAAAACAGCAAACCCTGCACACATGCTTGAAAATATAAAAGTCGATTTTGAAATTTCCGAGCAGGATATGGAGATTTTGAAATCTATAAAGCCGCTGAAAGATTATGGCGAGTACAGTTCATTTCCTGTGTTCAGCGGAAAATAAAATATACGAGGAGAGAAAAAATGAATAGACCTTATATTTTTTGCCACATGATGACTTCCCTTGACGGAAAAATTATGGGTTCTTATATGAATACCAAAGAGGGAGAAACTGCTGGAAATGTATTTTATAACATATCTTTTGGAGAAACCTCTTATTACAAACATCAAGGCTGGCTTTCCGGCAGAGTAACGACTGATGACAATTTTACTTTTTATGAAAAACCTGTATTAGACGAAAATGCTCCTATCGTGCCGGAGGGGGATTTTGTTGCGAATGAAAACGCAGGTATGTACTATGTTTCTGTTGACCCTGCTGGAAAGCTGGGTTGGAAAAGCAGCAAGCTTACCTATATTGATACCCACGCCCATGTGATTGAAGTATTGACAGGAAAAGCCAGCAATTCCTATAAAGCCTTTTTACGAAAGTTAGGAATTTCCTACATCGTTGCCGGAGTAAAAACCTTAGATTATGAAATGGCTATGGAAAAACTGAAAAAGCTGTTTGGTATTGAAACGCTTATGCTGGGCGGCGGCGGTGTTTTGAACTGGTCTTTTATTCAGGCTGGTATGTGCGATGAAGTAAGCGTCGTAATTGCACCTGTTGCAGACGGATCTTCCAAAACTCCCGCCCTTTTCAACGCAAAAGACGAATTGGCTTCAGACACGCCAATTGCTTTTGAACTTCAAAGCGCAGAGATAAAAGGCGGCGGAAGTGTATGGCTTCGGTATTTAGTAAAACGATAAGGAGAGGCTTTATGAAACCGGAAAATATCAGCGTTTTTCCTATGGGAGAAAAGAATAAAGCATTTGCACAATATTTTGTTGGGCAGAGTTACTTGAATATGCTTTCCACAGAACGAGTAACAATCGGAAATGTGACTTTTGAGCCGGGTTGCCGTAATAACTGGCACATCCACCATAAAGGCGGTCAAATTTTGCTTTGTACCGCTGGACGGGGTTATTATCAGGAGTGGGGCAAAGAAGCACAGGAATTACACCCCGGTGATGTTGTGAATATTCCGCCGGAAGTAAAACACTGGCATGGTGCGGCAAAAGACAGCTGGTTTGCACATCTTGCCGTAGAAGTACCCGCAGAGGGTGCTTCCAATGAATGGCTGGAAGTCGTAAACGAAGAAGATTATGAAAAGTTAAAGTAAGGATAGAAAGGGGAAACTTTATGATAAAGCAGACAGCAGGACATGACGCATTGGGAACCTTTGCGCCGAAATTTGCGGAATTGAACGATGATGTTTTATTTGGGGAGGTGTGGAGCAGAGAAAAACAACTCTCTTTGCGTGAGCGCAGCATAGTGACCGTCACAGCGTTAATGGCGCAGGGCTTGACAGACAGCTCTTTTAAATACCATCTGGAAACGGCAAAAAAGAATGGCGTTACTGGCGAGGAAATGGTGGAAATTTTAACTCATGCTGCATTTTATGCAGGGTGGTCAAAAGCATGGGCTGCGTTTAGAATGGCAAAGGAAGTTTATGCTGAATAAGAGACATATCACAAGTCATTAGCAAAGCCAGTCGACAATCAAGATGAATGACACATACACGCCGCCGCTGACAGTCCCCCAACCTTTGCAAACAGGTAATCAAGAAGCGACAGCAAAAGTGCATGATAATGATTACAGTTTCCACAGTAAAAAACAGGAATGGATATAGAATGAGTCGTAACAGTATTATCTTTATAAACAATGAAACTTCTTGAATAAGAGCAATTTAATGATTTATGAGAATGATAAGGAATATCGTTTAATGAATTCATACAAAAGGTATTGAATTCATTAATTACCAAATCATTTAAATCTAGAAATGAAGAAATATTATTAAAAAATTTCTTGTACCATAGTAACTGTTGAGGGGAAAATGAGCTAGTGGGGTTTGAAGTCACAGGCTTGTTTCTCGCCTTTTCCTTTTTATATAAACAGTATGTTAATAGTTGTAAGTTAATTCATCTAAAAAATGCATATTCTTGCAACTTTTTTTAATGGAATTGTATTTTAATTTGAAGTTTTTAACGATTTGACGTTGTGTTAAATCTGCCGTTCAACACCTTCGTTCATACTCATCATTGCATTGATTGATACTCCCTACTATCTCATGTACAGAACCATCCAGGCTTCCCAGGTATGTCAAACATAACAATATCAGATATGACATGCTCTAGGACTCCGGTGTGTTTTCATAGTCTAGCTTTAACGACTATTCCTTACCCCTCCAAACAAATACATTATCCTAAAAACATAAATGATTTTCAAATTTCATTTTCTTTAATATCTTCCACAAAATAATCATAGCGATCCAAAAATAATTTCATTGTTTGATAGCTAGACGTAGATTTATAATCCACTTCTTCCACTTTATCCTCGTCAAATGATAAGATTTGTGCACCCGGAAACCCTAATAATATAGGTGAATGTGTCGCAATGATAAACTGACAATTCTGTTTCACACACGATTGAATTAAATAAAGTAGTGCCAATTGATTCTGACAAGATAAGGCTGCTTCGGGTTCATCCAACAAATAAAGTCCATTTTTATTCGTTTGTTTCATCAATACAGAAAAGAAACTCTGACCATGCGATTGATCATGGTATCTTTCAGAAAAAACACCACTATATTCCATTTCTTTTGTCGCAACATTATAAAAGCTTTCTGCACGCAAGAAATACATCCAATCCGGTTTTCTAGAACGCCACAGACGCATATGCTTATGCAAATTCGAATACGAATCATACGTAGAAAAATTATAGTTTCTTGTTCCACCTTCTGGATTCAATCCATTTTTAATCGCAAGAGCCTCTAATAAGGTGGATTTACCACTACCATTTTCGCCACAAAAGAAAGTGACTGGCTTAGTAAACATAAATTGATCGATACTTCGAATACTTTTAATATCGGCCACATAATCATCAATTTCATCCCACAAGATATCAAAGCCATTTATAAACATATATATCACCTAAAAAAATAGTACTCTATTCGAGTACTAAATTCCATGATGATTCACATAATATATATAGATACATAATCCAATCAAGATAAATCCCAATATCCAATTAAGCATTTCGTTTTACAATTCCATAATACACTTTTGAAGTTAATACATAAATCACAATGTAGACTAGGGCAAAAGCCACAAAACAGAATATTGTCGTACGAATATAAAGCCATGAATCGCTCACAAACAACAAATGAAGTAGCTTTTCAATCATTGGATACGCAAAACAAACATGAAGCCCTGCCACAAGTAATGGCATAAAGAATACCGTTAATACCTGTGAATGAATAGCCTTCTTTACATCTTGTTGTTCAAGACCTACTTTTTGCATAATTTCAAAACGATCCTTATCTTCATAGCCTTCTGTAATTTGTTTGTAGTACATAATCAGAATGGTTGCCATGATAAATAAGAAGCTTAAGAAGATTCCAATAAATAAGATGCCTGCATATAATTCAATCAAACCTTGTTTCTGATCCGATTTACTTAACCAAATAAAATTATTTATATTTCCATTCTGACCTAACTTTTTAATAACTTCACGCTCATTCGCATCACAATCAAATGAATAACTCGCATATATTGCACTCGCATTATCGCCATACACATGTATCTGATCTTGTTGCATCTTCTCTAAAGTCTTTTCTGAATTCACAATAATATAATAATGTTCTGTCACATTGGGATTGCTCTCATCCATCTTCAAGTGATCCAATTGTTTCTTCACAACATATTCTTTTCCAAATAAAGATAAAGTCTTTTCTTTGATTGTCTCTACATTGGAATACACATAGATTTCATTTGGCTTTAAAGAACCCTTGATATTTTCATAATCTTGAATATCCTTTAATGGAAGACAATAAAATTCTTGAATCTCATTTACTGCATTCATCCCCTCATTCTGGTAATCCGTAATCAAAGTGCCATTCTTTAAATATCCAGCATAATCCAATCCCTTATACGCAAGAAGATTCTTTGGAACGATGCCCATACGAATCAATTCTTCACTCATTTCATCAAAATCAATATTGGAAGCATCCCCATATCCATTTCCCATTACACTTCTAGGATATTGTGAATCCACAACACGATCAATACTTGACCACATACTTAGTGTTGTAGACAACATGACTAAGACCATCGTTGAAAGAATACAAATATTGGCTAGTCCTACCGCATTTTGTTTCATACGATACATCATGCCAGAAATACTAATAAAGTGATTTGTCTTATAGTAGTAATTCTTATTTTTTTTCATTAATTTTAAGAAAGTCACTGATATAGATGTAAACAATAAATACGTTCCAATAATGACAAGCACAACAGCCACAAAGAAAAAATAGAATGCCGTTAAGGGATTTTTAGTCGTAATTGATAAATAGTATCCAATACCTAGACAAAGAATACCAACAATAGATAGAAACCATTTTGCCTTAGGCTCTTTTTCACCCATATGACTCGAATGAAGCAATTCAATTGGACTTGAAATATGAATACGAATCATAGAATAGAAATAGATCAATACATAGATCAATCCAATCACAAGAACGCATTGTCTCATACCTATAAATGAGAAATAGAAACCAAGTATAATATCTGCACCAATCATTTTTGCGATTACCAAAAACATCGCTTTATCAAACAAGATACCTAAACCAATACCTAAAGCTAATGATACAAATAAAGTAATCGCAGTTTCATAAAACAAGACGCGAGCTAAATGCTTCTTTTCCATTCCTAATATAGAGAATAGCGCAAACTCTTTTTGTCTTCTTTTGATCAAGAAACTATATGTATAGAACAAGAAGATAAACGCAAAGATTTCAATAATCACAACTCCAAAGCCTAACATCTGTGTTAGTGTCATTGCCCCTAACATCTCATTTAAGTTTGGATTGTTTGCCAAAGAAACGACCATATACAACATCATTGTCGTTAAGACACTCGTTAATATATAAGGAATGATGGTACGCGCATTCTTCTTCAAATTATCTACAGCTAAATTTAAATAGAAAGCTCTACTCATGATGCACACCACCTGTAGCTAGTAATGTCAACGTATCACTAATACATTGGTACATCTGATCTAAATTCTTGTTTCCCTTATAAATTTCATGGAAAATCTTTCCATCCTTAATAAATAGAACGCGAGAAGCATGACTTGCCGCCTTTGTCGAATGAGTTACCATCACAATCGTCTGTTGATTTTCATTGATTGTTCCAAATAAATGTAAAAGTTCCTCTGTACTCTTTGAATCCAAAGCCCCCGTTGGCTCATCGGCCAGAATTAGATCTGGATTTGTGATGATGGCTCGAGCTACAGCTACACGTTGTTTTTGACCACCACTAATTTCATATGGAAACTTATCCAAAATATCTTCAATCCCTAATTGTTTGGCGATTGGAGTCAATCTTTCTTTCATTTCTGGATATTTTTTCTTGCTTAAAACCAAAGGCAAGAAAATATTGTCGCGATTATTAAAATTATCTAATAAGTTAAAATCTTGGAATACAAAGCCCAAGTGTTCTCTTCGAAAGTTCGCAATTTCCTTTTCTGAAATATGTGTAATATCTTTACCATGTAATAAGACTTGTCCACTTGTTGGTTTATCTAAAGCGGCCAAGATATTTAATAGTGTTGTCTTACCTGATCCAGACTCTCCCATGATAGCGACATATTCGCCTTTATTCACATTAAAATTAACGTTGGTCAATGCCTGTACTTGATTCTGTGTAAATCTTGTTGTATATACTTTTTTCAAATTTTTTACTTCTAATAATGCCATATTCATTACCTCCATGTACACCAAAATTCTACAAAGAATCCAATAATGCAGCCATCGATTCAGCTAACACTCATCTTACAAGATTGTAAGATTACTCAATTCTTCCTTCAAAATGCGTAAGATCTAATATCACTCGAGTCCCTTTACCAACACTCGATTCAATTGTTATTTTATGATTTAACATATCTAAAATATTTTTACATAAATATAGACCTAGACCACTTGCCGTTTTATCACTACGCCCATTTATGCCTGTATATCCCTTTTCAAATACACGGTTTAGATCACTTGCACTAATACCAATACCCGTATCTTCAATAACTAAGACATGTTTTGATTTCATATATATAGAGATCAAACCATTTTCATTGGTATATTTAAGACTATTTGAAAGGATTTGTTCCAACACAAACACAAGCCACTTTTCATCACTCAAAATAACATCCCCGGTTTCTTTAAAGCTCAACTGAATGTGTTTTCGAATAAATTCTGTTGAGAAACGGCGAATCGATTGTCGAATCAAATCATCCAATTCTAATTCTTTAAATAAGAAATCGGTGTGCGTACTATGTAAGCGTAAATAGGCTAAAACCATATCTGTATATTGGTCCATGCGTAAGAGTTGCAGCTTAATTTCACTACGACTCAATTTCTCATCTTCAAGTAGTAATTTCATAGCAGCAATGGGAAGCTTAGCCTGATGTACCCACATCGTAAAATAATCTTCTAGATCATGCATTTTGTTTTCTGAAGAAATAACATACTCATCATGATACTCTTTCATAGCCACTAAGATTTTATGATAGTCTTCTCCCATCAATGAAGAATCTTGAAGATCACTAGACAAAGAAACATTACTATTGGATTGAAGTGTTACTAGTGTTTGGTGTTTCTTATAGTATTTGTAGTAATCCCAAAAGAAACAAACCACCAACAAAACACATAAAATCATAAGGGCATATGTAAAAGCTTCAAGTTCTAGATTATAGAGTTTAAATACACATAAACAGATCAAAACACTTACAACATAAATCATTATAAAAAACAATCGATCTTTTAAATAATGGCCAAACAACTTCATATCTTATATCCCAACCCTTTTTTTGTTTGAATAAAATCCACAATGCCAATACTCTCTAACTTTTTACGCAAACGATTCACATTCACACTTAATGCATTTTCATCCACATAAAAATCTGTCTTCCACAAATATTCCATTAAACAATCTCGAGATACAATCGTCCCCTTCTTTTCCATTAATAATCGAAGTATCTTTGCCTCATTCTTGCTCAGTTCCATTTGAGAAGATTGAAAACTTACTGTATTATCATCTAAATTAAAGCGTACACCTTGATATTCAAGAATATTATGATTGGATACAAAGTCATAACTACGACGTAAGATAGCTGTTATTTTAGCAGCTAGAACATTTAAATCAAACGGTTTACATACAAAATCATCCGCACCCTTAGAGATAGCCATCACAATACTCATATTGTCTGTAGCACTTGAAATAAAGATAATTGGAACTTTGGATTCTTCACGAATCTTTTCCGTCCATAAATATCCATTTAAATAAGGCAGTGTTATATCCATTAATACTAAGTCTGGATTGAAAGATTGAAATGCATCCATTACATTATAAAAATCAACAACTCGATTAACATCATAGTTCCAAGATTTAAGAAACGATTCCAACTTTTTTGAGATGAGTTCATCATCTTCTACAATCATTATTTTATACATAATCTCACCCACTTTATTATACTGCAAAGCACAAAAATTCTTTCTAACTGAGTATTCCGCTATCTGAAGTCCATGCAATATGCTACAGAAGTCCACATAATCCGTTAAAGAAGTCCATCTTTTTTAAATCTTAATACGTAATACAAGTCCACTAAAAAACACGGTCAAATTAAATCAACCGTGTTTTTTTGTTATTTCTTATCTTTTAATTTAGAGTATGTTTCTCTTAATGATTTTCCATGTAATGTAATCAAATAAGATGAATTAATTATCCTATCTAATATCGCATCCGCTATAGGTCCTCCATTTAATAATTGATGCCAACCATCAAATGAATATTGACTACAGAATATTGTTGATTTCTTATTACACCTTATTTCCATCAATTCAAGTAGGTCACTTCTTTCTGATTCACTTGTCGATTTTAATAAGAATTCATCTAGTATCATTAAATCATACTTTCCTAGTTTTTTTAGATATTCATTATATTTTCCTTGAATCCTCATTTCTTCAAATTTTGAGAATAGTTCTGGTAATCGAATATATAAAACTGTTTTTCTATCTCTACAGGCATGGATCCCCAAAGCGTTTGATAACCATGTTTTACCGCAACCGGATGCTCCTACAAAAATTACATTTAAACCGTTGTTTATATAATTGTTTGTAGACAATTCCTCCATTTGCGAGCGATCGAGTTTTCTGTCTGGATTATAATTAATTGATTCCATACTTGCTGTAGAATCATAAAAATGTGCATTCTTGATAAATCTTTCTATTGTATGATTTACTCGACTATCATATTCCATATCAATTAATTCGCTGAACCGTTCATCGAATGATAATTGATTGTATTCTGGGTTTGCACTTTGTAATTCATATTGTTCTGCAATAACTGGTAATCTCATTTTCTTCAGTTTTTCTATCAATTCACTCTTATCCATTGTTCTTGCCTCCGTAATAGTCTTTTCCTCGCACAAAGGCATGCATATCACATTCACTTTGTACATTATCATTTTTATCTTTCAAATCTTGATTTGACTGTAATATCATCTTAATATTTTTATAGCCAGGCTGACTGATGTGATCCAACGCCAATTGACACGCATTTTCCAGTCTGGTTTTTCCATATTTATCTGATAGTTTCAACAATGACATACAACCTTTATAAGCTTGTTCTTCAACTTTATAACGATCAAATAGTTTGGAAACTAAAATCGAAGTATTGTCTCCAATAGAAGCAGCCCACTTCATAAAACGGTCTTTGTTCCATTGAAATTTTTGGTGATTCTCCGGCATATGACTTTCATTTGTTGAGTATTGATTGATACGACCATATAATCGATCATGGGTACAAATTTGATTCATTTTATAATATACAGTTACAGTTCTTTTTGTGACTTTTACATCTACATAATTTCCAACGTATTCATATGGCACAGAATAATTCATTTTTTCTATCGAAATATGATAATTTAACTGAACTTTAGCTCGTTTCCATACACTCAACTCAAATGGCTGTTCAGGCAGAGCTTTCATAAACGGAAGTTCTTCGTCTAAATATACGCTTTTTCTAGAACCATCCTTTTTCTGAAAAGGTCTGTTATTGAAATTGTCCAATTCTTTGATAATTGCTTTGTTTAGGTCCTCAAACGAAAAGAATTTCCTGTTTCTAAGTTTACCGACAATGGCTACTGTACAATCTCCAACCGCGCCTTCAACAGCTGCCTTATCTTTAGGCTTACGCACTCTTGTTGGAATAATAGTTGTATCATAATAGTCTGCCATTTCCTGATATGATTTGTTTAATATTGGATCCTCATATTTCTTGTTTTGGATAATTCCTACTTTTAGATTGTCTGGAATCAGAATCCTTGTAACTCCGCCAAAATAACGGTAAGCCTGGATATGGCAATCGACCCAATCATTGATTTTCATGCTTGGACATGCTTGAACATAACTGTACATACTAAATGGTAATGTTGCCTCGAATAAATATGCAGGGATTGCTTCTCCTGTGTAACGATCATACACATACATACGGGTGCCATTCCAATCAACCATCATTTTATCACCCGGTTTATGATTGATATGCATCGTAAGATTATGCTTTTTAACGTAATCACGATATCGTTCGCAAAAGTAGCTATACTGGTAAAAAGGACTCTTGATTGACCGACAATCATCAACATATTCTTCCCATAGCAGTTTGATTGTGGTTCCTGGCTTTAACAGTTCCTTATGAATGTAATCAAAATCAGGTTGCTTAATGGATAAATTGATTTTCATCTCCTGTTCAAATAATAAATTTTGGACATCTGATTCACTGAGATCTTTAACAGATGACCAACACACTTTCTTGTCATCAGCTACATTAAAAATTTTTCTTATTGTATCCCTTGAAATTTTAAGAGATACAGAAATCTGTCGCTGACTATAGTTTTGTGATCTCATTTCCAAAACTTTTTTAACATCTCGCATAAAAAAACACCTCCTAATCGCAAGACTAGATAAGTATACTTACTTACCTGTTTTTATCTTACAACAGGAGGATGATAGTTTATATCTACAATATAGGTGTGGACTTATACAACGGATTCAATGGACTTCGTCACCGTATCAACTGGACTTATTTTACCGTATTGGATGGGCTTGCCCATCCGTTATATTCAATTTAACTTTCTACAAATACATCTTACAATTGAAGGTGTGTATATTCGTAATTACTGGATTAGGTAGCATTCAATGCTTAGAATAGATCATTACTCAATAAACTCACAAATAACTCCTTTGTCTAATATGAATTTAACCTTACCACTCGCTTCTTCACTTATCTTATCATACAATCTTCCTGCACTATAGCTTTCTCCTAGTACTGTATAAGGACTGTTGGCTACATATCCAATCTTTCCTAGACCAGGAAGGTTTACACTAATGGCTTCTTTATCATATTCATTATCTTTTTCTTTTTTTAGATAAACGATCATTCCTTTTTCTAGAAATGAATCTCCATAATAATGATGTAATCCTGTAACTGTGAAATAAATGTTTGACATAAGTATGTCCTCCTTTATAATTTCAAGTTACATCATTAATTGACATTATGCGTGTCTAAATAGTAAATAAATTAAATTATTTTTTGAATAGATCATTGGACTATTTGGAAAATAGAGAATCATACGATAAATGTAGTACACAATCATAAGTGTACACCATACAATTAGTATCATTTTTGTTTTCTCAGATTTTAACAAGCATAGAGTGCCACAAATGAGTGTTGGTATTAATAGAGCATGGTAATACAAAGATAATTGAATATTTCCTTTCAGAAGATAATACAGGCTTGTTTTCATGTTGCATCCTGGACATGGCAATCCTGTCATGAATTGAAAGGGGCATTTATAGAATAATAAAAGAAGGAATAGTATGAGAACTATTCCTAAATATTTAGTCTTTTGCGAAACCATTAATATGACTCTGAAGGATGCAATAGGATACTAAAGATAATTGAAGTATAGATAATACCATTAACACAATACTGTCGTCACTTGGATGATGTCCATTACTTCTTGTAAGACTAGATACCATCTTGCCAGCCTTCCATAAGTAGTATAGTAAGTAGATTCCACATGTCACAATACTTAATACAACAACAAGTCCTGGTTCAGCACCTTTTTCTTGGTTTTGACTTTCACATAAATCATTCAAGTCATGTGCGATTGTATATAGCCAATAAATACTATAAATGCCACATGTAACTAGACTTAATACTACACATAGTCCAATACTCTTTTCTTTTACAACTCCAGTAGTAAATGAAAAACTTGGTTCTACATGCACTGTTTCATTACCTGCAAGCTCCGTATTTTTTAATCTTTGCCAATCTTGCATTCCTGTTTTCCATACAAAACTATTTCCAGTTAAAACACCACTATCAATAAATCCATTCATGTCTGATTCACTAAAAGGTCCTTTAGAATCATTATTCTCTACATAATACCAATCATTCGAAGCTGATGATGTAGAAATAAATTCATTTAATTCTGTATTCTCTAGTCTTTCCCAGTCTTTCATACTTGCCTTCCATACTAGAGTACTCCCATTGATTTCACCAGAAGTAATCTTAGCCTTCATCTCTTCTATACTGAATGATCCTTTAGAGTCATTGTTAGATACGTAGTACCATTCTTTGACTGATGTAGTTGATTCATTCTCATTTACTGATTCTTCTTTATTTGTTTCAACTTCAGATTCATTAACTTCTTCTTCAATCTTATCCACGACTGCAACAGGTACAACAATATTCTCATCGACTTCTACCTTTGTTCCACAATTTGAACAAAATTTAGAATCATCACTTATTTCGTGCCCACAATTTTTACAAAACATATTCAATCTTCCTCTCAATTGATTCAATTATAAAATGAATACTCCCTTAACTCAACTACTTAAGAAAAACTTAAGAAAAAAGTGATACCAATAAGGCATCACTTTAGTTCAATTTATTGATAATCCGATTCTTCGTACGTATCCTCTTGATAGTATTGATCATCTGGATTGTAGTATTCTGAATCGTCATAACCTTGATTGTAATCATATTCGTAATCACTATCTTCTTCATATTCACTTGAAGTATTACCAGATGAATTAAGAATTCCCATGTTCTCTAATTCTTCTGTATTACCGACCGCATTATCTTCACTAGCAGTTTGTGAATAGCCAGAAGGATCTTTTACTGTTGTAGAACTCTTTCCTTTTAATACCGCCTGAATCTTCTTTTTAGCCACTTCATTCATTACATCATTTTGTGCAACTACTGAAGCATAAGATTGAGATTGATAGCAGAATTGATAATCCGGTTCTGCAACAATTGCATAAGATTCAATTTTCCAATTTGGCATATTATCCAATTCATATTTTACAAACTTACTGATTTCATCGCCAGATAAGTTTGTATCAAACGCAACTGCAATCGCATCCATAAACTTACCATAGTTTGTGATCATCTTTGGAGAAATAATACGTTTAAAGATAGCTTTAAATACTTTTTGTTGGTTACGAACACGTTGGTTATCACCATCTGCATAAGCATGTCTTTCACGGGCAAAGGCAAGTGCAGTTTCACCATCCACATGATGTTTACCAACACTTAATCCAGGTTGACTATTTGTATAGAAAACATCGACTTCTTCACCCTTTTTAACATCCAAATCAATTCCATCTAAGGCATCTACTAAGTTAACAACACTTGAGAAATTAATACGCACATTATAATTGATTTTAATACCTAAAGCCTTTTCAATAGTTTCTTCTGTACTCTTAACACCCATTAAACCAGAATGTGTTAATTTATCATAACTACCTTCTGGGCAAGCCAATTCATCATCATCTGATGGACACACAAGTTCAACATAATAATCACGAGGAATGCTCGTCATTAAAATGGTGCCTGTTTTAGGATTTACTGTTAGTAGTAAGTTGGCATCACTTCTCGTATTTGAATCTTGTAAAGTACCATATGAATCATTACCACTCACAAGAATTGTAAAACCATCTTTTGAAATATCACTAACAGGATTACTTGGATTGTCATTCTTCTCTACTTTTGTATAATGTACATTCTGATGAACTGTACGAGAATCCGTTTGGAAGTTAAAATAAGCTTCACTTTCATGAAGAATATCACGATACTTTTCATTTAAACAAATCGCATCAACTTTACCAGCATAAAAAGCTTCCATCATATCATCTAATGTAGAATAATCTTTTGTCTTATATTTAATATTGTCAGAATCCAAATCCTTCAACATACGTTCAGTAGCTTCTTCATCCATTTTCAAAATTGTACCAATAGTCTTACCCTTCAACTCTGCTTCTTTGTTGATTGAAGAAGCCTTTAATACAACAATTGAAGTCGTAGTTGCCTTACTGTCCACAAGACTAGTAACTACATCAAACGTGCTATCCGCTTTATAAACAAAATAATTCCCATAAGCTAAACTTATACACATGCATAAAGTAACTAAACCCATCAACAATCTTGAAATAAAACCCTTTGCTTTAAAATGTAGTATTAATAATATAATTAAAGCTAAAAGAATCAAAACAACTGAAACCAATATGATTAATTTTGTTGGTAATAAATTTAATTTTATGATTTGAAAAATTAATAAAGCCAAACTAATAATCATGAATATAGTCATGAACTTGCTGATTGGTCGTTTATTTTTCTTCTTTTTTCTTTTACCATTACCATTCACATTCTGTGAAAGTTTAACATCCTTTTTAGGCATAATAATAATCTCCTATAAACTCTTATATAGCTCACAATTTCATATTATATAATAAATCCCTTACAATTGGCAAATCTGCACACAAAAAGACCTCCTTCCACTACAGTCAATCTATAGTAGAAAAGAGGTTCAATTACTGAGTATTCCATGCACTTAGAGTCACTCTATTCATGAATCAGAGCCACTTACAAGACTTTGTGCGTTGTATTATATTTTAAGAAAATTGAATCCATGATATTGTTATAAGGATTGTTAGTAATAACTACATAAATCTTTCGCAGCGAAACGCAAACCCTTTAAATCCGCTTTCTTTAGCCTGGTATAGATTCTTCTCATAACTCAATAGATTTGCTTTATACTTATATTCTAAAGACTTATAAGAATAATTGTTTAATACAGCAAAAAATAACAAGAATAGACCAGCTAATACCAATACACATGAAGCTAGTATCAACCAAATAACAGGTATAATCAAATAAACTATATCAAGTATCACTACACCAATAAAACAACTAAAACATGCAATCATAAATCCAATATGACATCGATGATACTTCTTACTGAGTTCTTCATAGTGACGAATATTTGTATTGATTCTATTTTGTATATAATCAGACGTTTCCATTTTAACAACACCTCACAATTAGATTATATACCTATAATGTAAAAAAGAGTAAGGGATTATTCCTTACTCTACACTATCTGCTGATTTTCCTTCCATAACAGCATTAATTTTATTTGAAGCTTTTGTGACAGTACTTTGATCTGGAACCATTACATAAGCAGCATTTCCAAGTTCTGCACACATTTGTGTATCTCCAGTACCATCAACCATAGATTGTTCAATTTTCCATTTCGGATTTTTATTCAATTGATATTTAATTAAACTAGTAATTTCATCATTTGACATCGTTGTTGAGAAAGTATTGGCCATACTATCCATAATTGAAGCATAGTTAGTCACAATTGCTGGACTCGTAACCTTATCAACGATTCCCATCAACACTTGTTGTTGGTTCTTTGTACGCTGACGATCCCCTTCACTATATGCATAACGCTCACGAGCATATCCTAACGCTTGTTCACCATTTAAGTGGTTCACACCTGCATGTACACTTAATCCTGGAGCATGTAAGAAATTGCTGCATTCATATCCAGGCTCAACATTAACGTCTACACCACCAACCGCATCAACAATGTCAGTCACTGTATCAAAACCTACTTTGAATGTATAGTTAATTTCAATACCCAATAGTTTTTCTACCGTACGCTTAGTCGTATTTGTACCATGAATACCTGTATGCGTAATTTTATCTAAAGCACCTTGTTGACATCCATCACCTGCGTCACAAGCAGTCGTTACATAGAAATCACGAGGAATTGAAGTCAATAGAATCGTATTTGTTTTTGGATTTACAGTAGCCACCATAATAACATCACTACGTCCATTTTCATCAAATCCACCACGAGTATCTGAACCAGAAATTAGCACATTAAATGGAGTTGTAGTAATATTACTTACTGCATTGGCTTTATCCGTATTCTCTACTTCATAGCTAGTTTGATAAACTACACGAGTCTTCTTATCAAAGTCAGAAAATGATTGAATATCTGTAATTTGATCACGACTTGATTCATTGATAATAATTGAATCTACATCTCCATTATAGAAAGCAGCTAACATGTCAGTCATGCTATCATACTTAGTTTGATTCAATTGAATGCCATCTTTATTTAATTCTTTTAATACTTTTTTCGAACCAACTGTACCAATTGTTTTCAAAGTACCTACACTATGACCATTCAAATCATTCTTCTTTTTCATATCACTCGATTTTTTAACAACCACACTCACAGTTGTTTTTGAGTTAGAAGATACAGTCGTCATATTTGAAAGCAAGCTACCCGTTTTAGAAATATAGTAACCTCCCAAACATGAGCCTAACGCAACAGCTAATGTAAATATGATACAAATAATTTTTGAAAATGCTCCTTTAGTGGCAAAGCAAAGTAACAACACAAAAATTAAATCTAATAATACAAATACAACTGTTACAAGGAATAATAATTTTGTTGGTAAAACATTTAATTTTACTAAATTAAACAACAAATACATTGTTGCAGCAACTAATAAAATAGAAAAGATGACTCCAGATACCTTTCCTACCCTATTTGGTTTCTTTTTATTTTTTTGCATTTTAATCTCTCCTTAGACCTATCCATCATACTACAAAAAAAAGGGATAGGCAAACCTATCCCAATTATATTACTTTACATCATCCGCTGATTTTCCAGCTAATACCGCATTAATTTTATCCTTAGCCATCTTAACTGTACTTTGATCTGGAACCATGACATAAGCAGCATCTCCAAGTTCAGCACACATTAATGTATCACCTGTACCATCGACCATATACTGTTCCATCTTCCATTTTGGATTATTATTAATTTGATATTTAATTAAATCCGAAATCTCTTCATTTGACATTGTAGTTGAAAAAGTATTAGCCATCGCATCCATAATAGAAGCATACTTTGTGATAACACTTGGTTTTGTAGCTTCATTTACAATTCCCATTAAGACTTGTTGTTGATTCTTTGTACGCTGGCGATCGCCCTCAGTGTATGAATATCGTTCACGTGCATACCACAAGGCTTGTTCTCCATTTAAGTGGTTTACACCTTCGTGAACACTGAGTACTTCTTTACTAAAGGCATACCCAGGTTCTACATATACATCCACACCACCTAAGGCATCTACCAAATCAGTCACTGTATCAAATCCAACTTTGAATGTATAGTTGATTTCAATCCCTAACAATTGTTCTACTGTACGTTTTGTAGTGTTTGTACCATGAATACCTGTATGTGTAATTTTATCTAATGCTCCTTGCATACAACCATCTGCCGCATCACAAGCTGTACTTACATAATAATCACGAGGTACAGAAGTTAATAAAATGGTACTTGTCTTTGGATTTATAGTAGCAACCATAATCACATCACTACGACCGTTTTCATCAAATCCACCACGCGTATCCGATCCAGAAATCAATACATTAAATGGTTTTGATGTAATATCACTAACTGCATTTGCCTTGTCTGTATTTTCTACTTTATAAGAAGTTTGATATACAACTCTTGTATTATTATCAAAATCCGCATAGCTTTCCATATCTAAGATTTGACTACGACTCGATTCATTAATAATAATTGAATCCACTTCTCCATTATAGAAAGCTTCTAACATAGAACTTAAACTATCATATTCACTTTGATTCATTACAATACCATCTTTACTTAATTCTGTTAAAGCTTTAGATGATCCTTGAGTACCAATCGTACGCAATGTACCAACTGATAAACCATTTAATTGTGACTTATTCTTTATATCACTTGATTGTTTAACTACTACACTTACCGTATTTTTTGCATGTTTCGTTACATTCGTAATGTTTGTCAATAAACTTCCTGTTTTCGAAATGTAATATCCACCTAGACAAGAACCAAACACTAAAACAAATGTCAATACAATACAAATTATCTTTGAAACAATGCCTTTCGAAAAATAACATAGTAGTAACACAAATATGGCATCCAACAATACAAATATAATAGTAATTAAAAATAATAATTTAGTTGGTAAAACATTAATTTTAATCAATTGATAAAAAAGATAAAATGATGCTACAACTAACAGAATAGATAATAAAATGCTAAATACTTTTAAAACTTTATTTTGTTCTTTCATGCTTATACAGCCCCTCTTCCATAAAGAACTTGCTTAACTGTTTTAAACAATAATGTTACATCCAACCAGAATGACCAGTTGCGAAAATAATATTCATCTAAAACTAAGCGGTGGTCAAAGTCCACATCACTACGACCATGACTTTGCCACATACCTGTAATACCAGGCTTACATGCGACAACATCATCATAATATTGTCCCATATCTTCTTTTTCACGTGGCAAGTAAGGTCGAGGACCTATCAAAGACATTTGACCAAGTAATACGTTAATGAATTGTGGAAATTCATCTAAACTCTTTTCACGCAAGAATTTTCCTGCACTTGTTATACGAGGATCATTCGCTAATTTTTTGTTTTTCGTATATTCTTCACGAATAGCCGGATCCTTTTCCATTAACTCTTCAAGAATCTTATCTGCACCAATCACCATAGTACGATACTTATACATCTTAAATTCTTTACCATTCTTACCAATACGATTCTGTGTAAAGAAGATAGGTCCCTTGTCTCCTTCTTTACGATTTTTAATAAACACAAAAACAGTTAATGGAATCAAAATTAAGATTCCACAGAGTCCAGCACAAATATCCATAAGACGTTTTAATATATAAGATCCAATTTTATTTACACCACGAGAATTTGAAATCATTAAAATACCATCAAAGTCTTCAACCTTAGTATCAAACGTTACTAGACCATTCACTTGTGGTAAATACTTAATCACATTTACTTTGTTCTTAAATAATTCAAATAATGAATTCAAATTCTTCTGTTTCAATTCAGGTATCGCAATTAATACAGTATCAATCTGATGTGATTCAATAAAGGAATCCACCTCTTCTAAACCAATTGTTTTCTTTTT
>ENA-ORNY01000396-ORNY01000396.1-human-gut-metagenome-genome-assembly--contig:-NODE-396-length-30216-cov-9.620404_pt1 | contig 30216 bp, 24 predicted proteins | sample MGYA00242122_ERZ509036 | MGnify/ENA primary metagenome ERZ509036 (study PRJEB26280, sample SAMEA2338696) | human gut metagenome | biome: human gut; feature: human-associated habitat; material: faeces... | reverse complement strand
TATGTATGGATGCATTTAGAATGGGGATAAAATGCAAAGATGATTTGAGAAGATATAGTCTTGAGGAACTTGAAAATATGTGTCCGAAGGATAAGAGATTGTTTGTAAGATTAAAGAAGTTGAAAACAATACAAGGGTAATTTTATGGGATTTGTTAAATAAAAGAAAGCTACGAAAAATCTGATTATAAAATCGGAATTTTGGAGTACATACCGATATGGAAATTATAGAAATCAAAGAGAATAAAAAACAATTTCTCCCCTTATTACTGTTAGCCGACGAACAAGAGAGCATGATAGACCGATATATTGATAGAGGAATGATGTATGTATTAGTCGATAATGGGGTTAAATGCGAGTGTGTAGTAACCGATGAGGGCAAAGGCATTCTTGAAATTAAAAATATTGCAACTGTGCCAGAATATCAGGGCAAAGGTTACGGCAAGGCACTAATTGACTTTGTTGCTGCGAAATATAAAGGGAAGTATTCGATACTACAAGTTGGTACAGGGGATAGCCCGTTGACCGTTCCTTTTTATGAAAAATCTGGTTTTGTCCGCTCACACAGCATTAAAAATTTTTTTATTGATAACTATGACCACCCTATTTTTGAAGGTGGGGTTCAACTAACAGATATGATTTATTTACAGAAAAAAATATAAATTTGAAGTTGATGTAACAATACAGATAAAGTTAGCAGGAGTGAGACTATGTCATTTAAAATTGTTCATAATGATATTGTGAAAATGAATACGGAGGCGATTGTAAATACCGCAAATGATCATGCTACAGTAGGGAGTGGATGTGACCATGCGGTTTATACAGCTGCAGGATATGACGAGTTTGGAACGCAGCTGAACTATCAGGTATTGTCAGAAACCGTAAGTGCAGTAAGAAAAGCAAAATCTGCGGCAGAGATGGATGAGGCGATTATGTGTTGCAGTGCTCCGATTAGAGCAGATTATGAGAAAAGACATAAAAAGAATCGTAGAAAATAGTGAGGCATCATCAGAATGTGTGAGCAGATAACTTCCGGTTTTACAGAGGACAAACGACGAACAGAACAATTTCCCTAATAGAATCAGCAATTACATAACGGAAACAGGTAGAAATAGTGCAATTTCTGCATAATATTCTACAAGAAATATGTGAAAATATAGCGTATTATTGACAGTATATGTTATATTAGTATTTAAGGAGCAGAATATGGCAGTTGAGAAAAAGACACTGACACAGTTATCTGTGCCAATATGTTTGGAAACATTATTATATATGCTTTCGGGCATGGTCGATACACTTATGTTATCGTCTGTAAGCGACCAGGCTGTTGGAGCAGTGGGAACGGCAAATACATACATTGGTGTTTTTATCATAATGTTTGGCGTAATATCATCAGGTATGGTTGCGGTTATGTCACAGAATATCGGAGCGGGAAGGCTGGGAATTGCATATCAGGCCAGACAGCTGGGACTTATATTTAATGCTTCGATAGGCATAGTGATGTCTGTTATTCTTGCTTTTTTTTCCGGCGGAATACTCAGAATAGTAAGCATTGCTCCGGCTTTACTTGCGCCGGCTGAAACATACCTTAAAATCGTTGGAGGAGCATGCTTTTTAAATGCGCTTATTCCTATTTTCTCCAGCTATCTCAGGGTGTTTGGATATACAAAACATTCATTGATAGGTACGATTGCAGGAAATGTCATCAATATAATACTCAATTCGATATTCCTGTTTGTTTTTAAATGGGGCGTAATGGGTGTTGCCGTTGCTACGGTTATTTCAAGGGTTGTGAACCTTATCATTGTAGCAGTAATGGGAGCTGTACTTATAAAAGCGAAGAAGAATCCTGAACGTATTTCAACGCGAAAAATTCTTGCGCAGATTGTTAAGATAGGATTCCCTTCCGCACTGGAAACAGCACTTTATAATGTGGCAATGACACTTGTTGTGCGTTTTATGAATCAGATGGATTCGGATGGAATGAATGTTACGGCACGTTCTTATACCATACAGATAGCCAATTTTTCATACTGTGTAGGAGCCGCACTTGCTCAGGCCAATGCTATTATGACCGGCTGGAGAATCGGAGCCGGAGAATATGAAGAATGTGACAAGGGAACAAGAAAAGCGGTGATTTATGGTCTGATAACAGCAACCTGCTTTTCTGTGACATTTGCATTATCCGGACGTTTTATAGTCCATATATTTACAGATAATACACAGATGGTAGCTCTTGTGGTAAAACTTCTGGTAGTAGATATATTCCTTGAATTCGGAAGGGTGACTAATCTTGTGTACGGCCAGGCATTGAAGACCAGCGGAGATGCACTTTTCCCGGTTGTAATGGGTGCAATATTTATGTATCTGTTTGCAGTCGGCGGAACGTATCTGCTGGGAATAAATATGGGGCTCCAGGCAATAGGAGCATATATTGCAATGGCAGCCGATGAGTGTGCGAGAGCTGTAGGAATGGTGCTCAGATGGAAAAGCGGAAAATGGAAAAGTAAGAGCCTTGTATAGTTGCAGGAGGGATTATGTATCTTGATTTAAAGGAAAATAAACCACATGGTACCAAGGATGATCCGTTCAGTACGTATCATATATGGAATAACGGCAGACCTTTTCAGATACCGGTACATTGGCATGATGAACTCGAAATTATATATGTGAAAAGCGGTCTTTTGACTGTAAGCATATCAGGAGAGAGCTATACCGGGAAATCAGGTGAGGCGTTTGTTGTGTCACCGGGCAGCCTGCATTTTATGGGAACGCAGAACGGTAATGTGGAGTATTTTACTTTTCTTTTTCCGTTAAAATACATATCTTTTCGCACAGATGATACGCTGGATGATAAATTGCTCGAACCATTAAGCAGCGGGCATCTGATGATAAAACCCAGAATAGGGGATGTGGCAAAAGAGCTGTGCGGGCAGTTGATTGAAATAAATGAAAGTGAATCGAAAATCACAGCCCAGATAAAGACGAAAATAATTCTTCTTCAATTCATCCTTGAAATGTGGAACAAAGAATATATAATTGAAAATGACATAAGCGGCAGAAATACTGTAGAAAAAGAAATGCTTTCATATATTCAACAGAATTTTTCCGGAAAGATATCTTTAAAGGAATTTGGGGAAAGGTTTCATCTTTCGGAAAAATATATATCGCGATATTTTAAAGAGCATTTCCATATTACGCTGTCACAGTATGTTGCTTATTTACGGCTGGAGCATGCAAAACAGCTGCTACAGGACACGGATATCCCGGTTACGGAGATAGCGATGCAGAGCGGATATCAGAATGTAAGCTATTTTATCAGAAGTTTTAAGGAAACATATGGGGTGTCACCATTGAAATACAGAAAAATACGCTGACCGGAGGAAATGAACAGATGTTGAAAACATCACGCGGAAAAATAACGGTTTTGGTTTTATTGTTTGTCCTTTTGCTTATTATCGGTGGATTTTTATTTTTTATAAAAGATAATAAATCAAAAAAGTCAGAGAAAAAAGATTATGGAGTTTTCCTGAATGCGGATGACTCATCGCTGGAAATGTTCAAAGAATATGATACAATAGTGATTGATGCACAGTATTTTACCCGGAAAGATATCGGGATTCTGCATGAAAATGAAGTAACCGTATATACCTACCTTAATATTGGCTCAATTGAGAATTTCAGGGAATATTATGCGGATTATGAGAAACTGGCACTCGGTGATTATGAGAATTGGGAAGAAGAGAAATGGATGGATGTATCCAGTCCGGACTGGCAGAAGTTTATAGGAAGCCTTGCCCGTGAATTATATGAAAAAGGTGTTGATGGTTTTTTCATTGATAATTGTGACGTGTATTATTATGCTACCACGGCAAGTATATTTGATGGACTTACTGTTATTCTGCAAGATGTTATGTCACTCGGAAAAGAAGTTATAATCAATGGCGGCGATGTTTATGTAACGGAATATAGGGAACGTTATGGGACTGCTAAAGATATTATGACCGGCGTGAACCAGGAGTCGGTATGGAGTGGTATTGATTTTGATAAGGGAACCTTTTATGAGCAGAATAAGGACGTTAGAGATTATTTCTGCGAATATGTGGAATCGTGTAAGGCAGACGGTGCAGAAGTGTATCTGTTGGAATATACAACAGACAGTAAGCTGATTCAGAAAATAGAGGAGTATTGTAAAAAACATGATTTCCGATTTTATATTTCAAATTCACTTGAATTGGAGGTTACCAGAGATGACAGAAAGAGAAAAAATGATAAGTGGAGAGATATATGATTCATCAGATAAAGAATTGGAACAATTACGCCAGAATGCGCGTAAATTAGCAAGAAAATATAATTTGACGGATGAAGATTGCGCAGAAGAGCAAACACGGATATTGAGAGAATTATTGTCGGAAACAGAGGAACTTCCGTATTTGCAGGCACCTGTTTATTTTGATTATGGATGTAATACGTTCTTTGGAAAGAGCTGCTTTGCTAATTTTAATTTTACCTGTTTAGACGTGGGTGAAATACATATAGGAGATAACGTGTTGATTGGTCCAAATGTTACATTGGCAACTCCTATGCATCCGTTATTACCTGAAGAACGTAATATACGAAAAAGAGAAGATGGCAGTTTTTATAATCTTGAGTATGCGAAACCAATAACTATAAAAGATAATTGCTGGCTGGCATCTAATGTGGTTGTCTGTGGCGGTGTTACCATAGGAGAAGGGTGCGTAATTGGAGCAGGAAGTGTTGTGACAAGAGATATTCCACCATATAGTCTGGCAGCCGGAAATCCATGCCGGGTTATTCGCAAAATAACTGAAGAAGATCATATGTATGGCTTATCGGGTGAATAAAATAAAAGAAGTATTGAAAACCGTGCAGTAACTGGGATATAATGTATTTGAGTGTACAGAGATTCGAAATCCTTAAAAACAAGTGAAGGAGGAAAAAGAGTCATGTGTGAAATAATGGAAAATATGATTGCTGAAGCTGTAAGCAAAGTATCAAACGAAGAAAAAACTAAGGCAGTAATCAATATGCTTCGTCTTAAAAATGATGAAGATGAAGTCCGAAAACTCTATCCTGCTGAATTTGAAGAAGGTAAGAGAAGATTCCTGGAAGAGTCTAATTAAAACTGAATATTGTTGATGTGCCGGCCGCAAATGTCAGATATCGTTATCTGACGATTGCAGGCCGGTATTGATATCTCATTAATTTCACATTAAAATGAGTATAAAAAATATATTTGATGAATGGAGAAATCCGGATGAATAATTTGATTTTGGATTTTTCGCATGTCTATTGTGATGAAAAAATACCCGATAGAAATAAAATACACTGGATTGACTGCTCGGATATTACAGAATGCGATTTATATTGTTCCGGATGTGCCGCAGATGAAATCTGGGCAAGGATCAAGCCTTATGGAATTAACGGAATACATTTTCTTGATTCGGGTAATTATCATTATGTTACCGGGATAATTACAGATAGAATTGATGAGGATTTTGTTCTGGTAGTGTTTGATCATCATACGGATATGCAGAAGCCTATGATTGATAATATGATAAGCTGCGGCGACTGGGCCGGACAAACTCTCGAAAATAACCCGTACCTGAAACAGTTGGTATTAATTGGTCCTCCGGAGGATGATATAGAACAGATTTATTACCGGGACGGGCAGGGAAAACTTTTGACTTTTTCAGCGGAAGAGATAAAGTCCGGGAAAGATAAAAATAAAATTGCCGGTATTATAAGCAATCTTCCGGTATATATATCGATAGACAAAGATGTGCTCAGTTTAAAATATTCAGAGACGAACTGGAGTCAGGGCATGATGAGCCTGCCGGTATTGGAAAATATATTGTCATATTTTATGCAGAATGACAGGATAATCGGTATAGATATATGCGGCGAATGCGATCCGGGGATACCTTTGCCGGAATACAGTGAGTCAGAATTGGTAAATGCCTGCACAAATAAGAAATTATTCGATTTTCTAACACAATATATTAATACACGCATGGTACACAAGGAAGGATAAACACGATGTCATTAATAAAAGCAACAAATTACCTTAAGGAAAAAGGTTATGCAGATTATATAATTATATTGGAACAGTCAACGGCGACCGTTATGGAGGCGGCGGATGCTCTTGGAGTCAAACCGGGAATGATTGCCAAAACCATGTCATTTATGCAGGGAGATAAAGCTGTTCTTATCCTGACTGAGGGAACGGCAAGAATCGATAACAGGAAATACAAGGATTATTTTCACAACAAAGCCAAGATGATACCGTTTGAGGAAGTTGAGAATGTTATCGGACATGCGCCGGGTGGTGTATGCCCGTTTGGAATTAATGATGGTATTGATGTGTATCTTGATGAAAGTCTTAAGAGGTACGATACGGTATACCCTGCGGCAGGAGACGACCATAGTGCCGTTAAACTGACAATACCTGAACTTGAAGCTGTGTCTGGAGCCGTAGGATGGGTCGACGTATGTAAGGATGAACAGATTGAAGTTAAGTAACAACAAGAAAAGCCTTGTAAATAACACCGCCTTTTGATACAATAGTATTAAGAAATATGTCAGTGGGTGCGCATACATACGATGAAGGAAATAGATACTAATAAGAAGAACATTAAACATAGTAAAGACAGTAGAAATAGTGCCGCTCGCAAAGTGTGTATTGCGATACGGCGCTTTTTTGCAATACTCGGAGTTACCTTGGGAATGACAATTGTGTGCATATACGGCGTTATGTTGGTATGTACGCACGGACCGTCAAAGGTTGCGAGGGACTTATTCGTAATGTCGGTCAGGGAATCGAGCATGGGCGGATTTCTGGCCAATATGGTTGTCAGTAAATCGACTATAGAGAGAATAGAGGCAGCCAATACCGTCAGAACAACGGATGAGATCTCAGATACGGAACTCATAGAATTTAACAATCAGAATCATACGGGCAGCATGATTCCGGAAGATTTGGATGACGGAGAGAGAAAACCGTACAAAGATATGGGCGGTGTATTTCTTTACGAAGTGTCGGGGGCGACGTATTCGGGAACTATGGTAGTTATAAATGATCCTTCGAGAGTCATGGTCGGTGTTTCGGGAGATTACAGCGGAGAGCCGGGAATTAACGTACCGGCTATATGCGATAAATATGGAGCCGTACTGGCTGCAAATGCCGGTGGATTTGAAGATATAGGCGGTGTAGGAGACGGAGGTACGCCGAGAGGAATTGTTATGTCCGAAGGAACATTAAGGTATGGCAGCCTGACGGAGAGCTATGATCTTATAGGATTTGATAATAATAATGTGTTCGTAATAGGCAACATGACGGGGCAGCAGGCTGTGGACAGAGGAATAAGAGATGCCGTATCATTCGGCCCTTTTCTGATTCTGAATGGGACACCGCTTGAAGTCAGCGGAATGGGCGGCGGATTGAATCCGAGAACTGCAATCGGACAGCGTGCGGACGGCGCGGTACTTCTTCTGATTATAGACGGCAGACAGGCACACAGTCTCGGAGCATCGATGAATGATCTGATTAACGAGATGTTGGATTTTGGTGCTGTTAATGCAGCTAACCTTGACGGCGGCGGGTCAACAGTATTATACTATGATGGTGAAATACATAACAAAATATCTTCTGTATATGGTGCGCGTGGTGTACCGACTGCAATTATTGTATGTAATAAGGAGGATTCATGAGAAAGAACAGAACCAAAAGCCGGTTTGGCTCTTTCATGAAAACATATACGATAATCCTTGCGGTAATTGCCGTTGGCATATGTGCCATTGTGTGGACGAAACTCAAGAAATACCAGAATGACTACGACAGCGCAAAACAGGCCGGAAGTGCCACGGATTATGTGCAGGAATTTGTGTCCGGACTTGATTATGACAGTATTCTTGAATACATAGATAAATATGGGTTGAATGTAATGAAAGGCATTAACCCGGAGATAAACCATGCAAGATATTTTGATAATCTGATATCGGTATATGGTGTGAGTTTTCGTGAAAATGAGAAAAACACCAATTCAATCCCGAGATATGACATTATGGCCGGTGATGTCAGAATTGCCGTAATATCACTTAAAGCATCAGGCAAAAATGACGAATTCGGATTCCATGGATGGGCCTTAAAGGATATGGCTTTTGACACAGATGAAATAGAATATACGGATATTGATATATGGGTACCGGCAGAGTGCAAAGTCGCGTATAATATGCAGGAATTATCAGATGAATATATAGTGGAGAACAGTGTATCGGATGATGATTTTACGCGTAAATTGAAATCACTCGGGGTCAGTGTATCTGATAATGTGAGATATCATATAAAATACACGTTTGGAAACAGAAATATTGCTGCAATTAATGCCGACGGACAAATGTTAAAATCTGTTATTAACGGCTCGGTATACGATTTCAGACAGGGCAGCACGGCAATGCCGGATGATTTAAAAACCTATGTAATGAACGCAATGGATTCTTATATATACACCCTTTATAAGAAGAAATCATTTGGAGAAATTGCGGAATATATTGAGAAGGACTCCGATGCATACAGAATGATCAGTGAGGTCCTTACATCAGCGGCATGGGGTTGGACTCCGGATACGGTTGATATACTTGAACATGATGTAACGGATTATGTATCTTACGGAGATGATTTTTTTACCTGCAGATATTATGGACGGATTTACAAATTCAAAGATGGAGCTATGGAATCCGGAGAAGAGGAATTTAACTACAGAATAATATTCAGAAATATAGGCGGTAAGTGGCTTATGGACTATTTTATATTGACGAAGGAGGCACAGTGATGATTACATATAACAAGAAACAACACATATTTAAAATAGATACCCGGAATACAAGTTATATAATGGCGGTTGCAGATAACGGTTATCTAGGACATGTATATTATGGAGAAAAATTAAATTCATCGGATGTAAGATACCTTATGTCAGAAGATGAGTGGCCGTTTGATCCGGTTAAAACTCCGGGAGAGAAAGGGCCTTTTATTGAAAGGTTCGCGATGGAATATCCGTGCTCGGACAACGGTGATTTCAGAGGCGGATGTATCGGAGTACGTAATGGCGCGGGACAAAAAGGTCTTGAACTTATATTTGATTCGTACAGGGTGTATGCCGGAGATACAGGTCTTAAATCACTTCCGCACACCTGGGGAAGTAATGCCGAAACATTGGAGATTACGCTCAAAGACGAGTGTGCCGGTGTAAAAGTTCTGTTAAACTACTGTGTGTATGGCGATGCTGATGCAATATGCCGCAGTGCTATAATATATAATATCGGAGATGGGGTATTTTATATTACCAATGCGTTGTCGGCATGTGTTGATGTCCGTGATGAAGAATATGAACTGCTGACACTTAACGGTTCATGGGGAAGAGAACGGCATATATGCACGAGACCGATAGGATATGGTACTACCGGGATAGAGTCACAGCGTGGCATTCCGGGGCATCAGCAGAATCCGTTTATTGCCATGGTGTCAAAAGGATGTACACAGGAATCAGGATATGTATATGCAATGAACCTGATATATTCATCCAATTTTGAGGCTGGTGTCACCAAGGACCAGTTTGATAATGACAGAATGTTCATAGGAATCAATCATGAAGGCTTTGAATGGAAACTGGAACCGGGTGAATTGCTTGAAATACCTGAAGCAGTGATGGTTTTTTCGGCATCCGGACTGGGACATATGACCAGAACATTCCATGATTTATACAGAAATCATCTTATAAGAAGCGGATGGAAATATATGCCGCGTCCCGTACTTATCAATAACTGGGAAGCCACCCATTTTGATTTTGATTCGGACAAGCTTATAGAGATAGCAGAACGTGCAGCAGATAAAGGAATAGAGATGTTCGTTATGGATGACGGATGGTTCGGCCACCGCAACAGTGATAACAGCAGTCTTGGTGACTGGGTTGTGAACAAGAATAAGATAAAAGGCGGACTTAAGCATCTCGTTAACAGAATTAATTCCATGGGAATGAAATTCGGAATATGGTTTGAACCTGAGATGGTTTCACCGGATTCAGATTTGTACAGAATGCATCCTGACTGGGTTATGGAATACCATGGCAGGGAAGGCACACAGGTGCGTAATCAGTATGTGCTTGACCTTACCAGACCGGAAACAGTGGACTATGTGTATGAAAGTATAGCATCGGTCTTAAGAAGCGCCAATGTTGAATATGTCAAATGGGATATGAACAGATCATTTACCGATGTCGGAAGCAATTACCTTCCTGCCGACAGACAGGGAGAAATCTGTCACAGACAGATTCTTGCGGTATATGCGATGCAGGAGAGGCTGCTTGAAGAATTTCCAGGTCTTCTGCTTGAAAACTGTTCGGGAGGCGGTGCAAGATTTGACCCCGGAATGTTATATTTCAGCCCGCAGATATGGTGCTCTGATGACACTGATGCAATTGAAAGACTGGCAATCCAGGAAGGAACTGCTATGGTATATCCGGTTTCTACGATTGGTTCACATGTATCTGCGTGCCCTAACTATGAGACAGGAAGAGTTACACCTTTTAAGACAAGAGGTGAAGTGGCTCTTTGCGGAACCTTCGGATATGAACTGGATGTGACGAAACTGTCTGATGAAGAAACTAATATGATACCTATACAGGTCGAATTATATAAGAAATACAGCAGGCTTATCCAGACCGGCGATTATTACAGAATTGCATCATATTCCGGAAACGGAAGATATGACTGTTATGAAATTGTATCCAAAGACAGGAAAAACGCGCTGGTGACATTTGTGCAGGTCCTTGCCGAACCAAATATGAGAAAACATCTGATCAGGTTATGCGGATTGGAACCGGATGCGGTATATAATGTTAATGGAGTTAAATATACCGGAGATGTTCTTATGAAAGCCGGACTTCCGGTAGTAAGACCTGTGGGAGATTATGCTTCTATTTTAATCGAAATTAATGCCTGCGGAGATAAATGATGCGGGAATTATTATTTATGAAACCATGCTTTTCCCATACAATATGGGGCGGAACAAGGCTTAGGGATGTATTCGGATATGATGAGCATGGTGATGATATTGGCGAGTGCTGGGGAATATCAGCGCATCCCGGAGGAGATGACACAATAACCGGAGGACAATATGACGGAAAGAAACTTTCGGAAGTGTATTTTTCACACCCTGAATTGTTCGGTAATATTGACTGTGACAGGTTCCCGCTTCTTATTAAGATAATAGATGCCAAAGAAGATTTGAGTATTCAGGTTCATCCTGATGATGAATACGCTTCGACACATGAGAATGGCTCATATGGAAAAACGGAATGCTGGTATATAATAGATTGCCCGGACAATGCAAAGCTTGTTATAGGACATAATGCCGGAACACATGAGGAACTGGTTTCCATGATGGAAGCCGGAAGATGGAATGAATTTATAAGATATGTCCCTATTAAGAAAGGCGATTTTATCCAGATCGAGCCGGGAACGGTTCATGCGATAACAGCAGGATGTATGCTTTTAGAAACCCAGCAGAGCAGTGATATAACATACCGGGTGTATGATTACGGCAGACTGATGAACGGATCGCCCAGAGAACTGCACATAAAGCAGAGTATGGATGTGATTACGGTTCCGGCACCGGATGCCGGTAAAAGCGTGAGAAACTATATCGATATTCCGGCTGATGAGTTGTATGAAATTGAGTCATGCAGATTATATAAAGTGTTCAAGATAGTATCCGAGAAAGGATTTGCGTTCAATATGGTATATCCGTTTATGAATATGAGTGTTATAGACGGTGAAGGAAGTATTGACGGTACATATATTAAGAAAGGTATGCATTTTATAATCCCATCCGGATATGGAAAGGTACACATTGACGGAAAGATGACGATAATAGCATCCACCGTAAACTGACTTTAGAGGATAAGACATGAATGAGACTTTTATGAAAGAAAAACCTGTATTCGGGCTGATAGTATCAATGTCGCTGCCAATGGTAATATCCATGATGGTCAATTCGCTGTATAATATTATTGACAGCCTCTTTGTTGCCAGAATAAGCGAAGACGCCATGACGGCACTTTCACTGGTATTTCCGATACAGAATTTTATCAATGCCGTAGCAATAGGATTCGGTGTCGGCATTAATGCTGTTATAGCTTTTTTTCTCGGCGCAGGGGATGAAGATACGGCAAACCGTGCGGCAACACTGGGAATGGTACTGTCACTGCTCCATGGAGTGGTACTGGGAGTGCTGGCGTCAATTATTATAAATCCGTTTCTTAGGGCATTCACACATAATGATGAGATCAGACATATGGGTGTGACTTATGCGGTAACGGTTTTTGCTTTTTCTGTGATAAATATGGCAGACCTTGTATTTGAGAAGGTCTTCCAGTCCGTAGGGCGGATGAAAGTTACAATGATCGGCCTTATGAGCGGATGCATTGTTAATATAATTCTGGACCCGGTGATGATTTTTGTATTGGGAATGGGAATACGAGGTGCGGCCGTTGCTACCGGAATAGGCCAGACAGTGACATTGGCGGTGTATTTATATTTCTATATAAGGCGCCCGATAAGTGTAAAATTCAGGAGTAAATATATTAAACCTGATGCGGCGATTGCCGGAAGGCTTTACGGAATAGGTATTCCTGCAATTCTTAATCTTGCACTGCCGTCACTTCTTATAAGTGCACTGAATGCAATATTGAGTGCATATTCAGAAATGTATGTTACGATACTTGGTATATATTATAAGTTACAGACGTTCCTGTATCTCCCGGCCAACGGAATCATTCAGGGAATGCGTCCTATAATCGGATATAATTATGGTGCCGGTGAGAAAGAAAGAGTTAAGAAAATATATAATATAACACTTGCAATGTGTGCGGTGATAATGTTTGCGGGAACAGTAATATGTCTGCTGATTCCGGACCGCCTGATTGGTTTTTTTACCGATAATCCGGTAACCATGGCCAAAGGCGGAGAGGCACTGAGGATAATCAGTGCGGGATTTGTTGTTTCTACGGTATCGGTGGTGGCATCAGGAGCACTTGAAGGCCTTGGAAAGGGTGTTCCGTCATTAGTGATATCGTTAATGAGATATGTTGTAATAATTATTCCGGCTGCTTTTATATTAAGCAGAATTGCCGGAGCTGCCGGAGTGTGGAATGCATTCTGGGTTGCAGAACTTATAACATGTGCAGCTTCTTTTTTCATATACGGAAGATCAACAAAAAGTAAAGGATGTGATTAAAATGGCTTCGTTTATTGAATTTAAGGATGTTAAGAAAATATACCGTATGGGTGAGGTTGATATTAAAGCACTCGACGGTGTGAATTTTACGATTGAGAAAGGTGAGTTCGTCGTCATAGCCGGAGCAAGCGGTGCCGGAAAGAGTACAATTCTTAATATTCTCGGCGGAATGGACAGTGCTACAAGCGGAGATGTAATTGTGGACGGTGACTATGTGAGCAAGTATAATTCAAGGCAGCTTACCACATACCGCAGATATGATATTGGTTTTGTATTCCAGTTCTATAATCTGGTACAGAATCTTACTGTAACGGAGAATGTTGAGCTGGCTGCGCAGATATGTCGTGATCCGCTGAACATAGGTGAGACTGTGGCAGCGGTCGGACTTGCGGACAGACGCAATAATTTCCCTGCTCAGTTATCGGGCGGAGAGCAGCAGAGAGTTGCTATTGCAAGGGCGCTGGCTAAGAACCCTAAGCTTCTTCTGTGCGATGAACCGACAGGAGCACTTGATTACAATACAGGTAAGGCGATTCTTAAGCTGCTCCAAGATACGTGCCGTAATAATGGCATGACAGTTATAGTAATCACACATAATCTTGCACTTACCGCCATGGGCGATAAGGTTATAAAGATAAAGAACGGCAGAGTTGACAGCATACATGTCAACGAACATCCTGAACCGGTTGAAAGGATTGAATGGTAATGAAAAATGCACTTTTTAAAGATACCATCCGCGAGATAAAGAAAACATTCGGACGTTTTATATCCATATTCGGTATAGTCCTTGTAGGTGTGGCCTTCTTCGTCGGCGTTAAAGCCTCGGCCCCGTATATGAAAAGGTCTGCGGATGCCTATTTTGACAGGGAAAATCTGTTTGACCTTAAGATATATTCTCCGGTGGGTTTTTCGGATGAAGATGTCAAAGATGTCGGAAATACCGATGGAATAAGCCGGGCAGAAGGTGCGTATGTGACCAATGCCGTGGCAGATGTCGGTACAAGTGAAAAAGTATTTCAGATAATGTCATATGACCCGGGAAATGATGATCCGATTAACAAACTGACGCTTGTCGAGGGCAGATTGCCGGAAAAAAGCGGAGAATGTGTCATAAGGTATTATGAAATGAGAGACGGAGAACTCAGTGTCGGTGACACTCTCAATCTCTCAAGCGGAACGGATACCGCTATCACTGACAGTACGCTTAATGATGATACTTACACGATAGTCGGCAAAGTAACCACACCATATTATCTGTCATATCAATATGATTCGGCTTCAGTCGGAAACGGTAAGGTTGAGTATCTTATGTATATACCGCTGGATGAATTTAAGGGAAATCTCCTTTACAAGGACAGCGGATATAATGTTATATATGCTGCCATAGACGGGGCGGCTGCTCTTGATACATATTCTGATGAATATTTTGACCTGACTGACCCGGTAAAGGAACGTGTCAAGGAGCTTGGAGAGAATACAATGGAGAAGCTCGCTGCTGGGCAGATGATACCTTCGGACGGCAGCATACCGTTAAAATGGTATGTGTATGACAGAAATTCACATTTTTCATATGTGGATTACGGAAACTGCGGAGACAGAATGGATGCGATTGCCAAGATTTTTCCGGCATTCTTTTATCTTGTCGCTGCACTTGTATGTCTTACAACGATGACAAGGATGGTGGATGAACAGCGCCAGATTATAGGTACACTTAAGGCACTGGGATATAATAAATTCCGTATCGCAATGAAATATATCACATATGCAGCCGTGGCTTCGATGACAGGAGGAGTGATAGGATGTTTTGTCGGACTCAATACATTTCCTGGCATTATATTCACGGCGTGGAATACAGTATATACTGTTGACGGCCTTGTGCCGGCACCACAGATTGCTTTGTGCATAGTGGCGGTGGCTATTGCGGTGTTTGTAACGGTTGTTGCGGTTATAGCGGCATGTATCGGGGAATTAACGGAAGAACCGGCAATGCTGCTGCGCCCAAAATCACCGAAAAACGGCAAAAAAGTCATACTTGAGCGTATCGGTTTCATCTGGAAAAGAATGTCTTTTACAGGTAAAGTGACGGCGCGGAATATTCTCAGATATAAGAAACGATTTTTTATGACTGTGATTGGAATTGCCGGATGTACGGCACTTATTCTGGCCGGTTTTGGAATCAAAAACAGTGTTGCCACGGTTATGGTGGGACAGTATGAGGATATCCTTGCATATGACATTTCCGGTATGTTCACTGACAGGTCCGATAAGGATGCTTTCAAAAAAGAATGTGACAGCTCTGATATGGTTGAGAATGTTTACATAGATACCCAGTACAGCGGAACTGCCAATATTGACGGAGCTTCATCAGGCTCGTCAAACAAGAATATAACGCTTGTAAGTGTGGATGATGCCGACAAATATGCGGAATTTGTAACCCTTACCGATCATAAGAAAGGTAACAAAATCAAAATTCCGGATGACGGCGCATTGATTTCATATAAGATGGCTAAAGACTTTGATATCAGTGTCGGTGACAGCCTGTATGTCAGTATATCGGATGACAAATATTATGAAGTGGAAGTTTCCGGTATAATTGACATGTATGTAGGACAATATGTTTTTATGCAGGATGACTATTATGAGAAATGTTTCGGCGAAACGGCACCGCGCAACAGCTTCATAGCCAATCTTACAAGCACTGACATGGACAGACAACAGCAGTTTGGTTCTGATATCATGAAAAAATTCAATATGGAAAGCATATCGTATTTCTCAGGTATCAAAGATAATTTTGGTGACCTGATTGCATCACTGAATATTATTACGGTTGTGCTTATAGTATCGGCAGCCCTGCTCGCTTTTGTGGTTTTGTATAATCTGATAAATGTTAACATTTCAGAGCGCATAAGGGAAATAGCTACCATAAAGGTTCTCGGCTTCTATGATAATGAGGTTGAAATGTATGTGTACCGTGAGAACATTGTGTTGAGCATTATCGGGTCGCTTGTGGGACTGGTGCTGGGAGTTTTCCTGCACAGATACATTATGAATGTAATCGAGATGGATGATGTTATCTTCCCTCATAAGATATTCTGGTACTCATATTTTATATCTGTTGCCATTACGATCATATTTGGACTTATGGTAAATCTGGCAATGAAAAAGAGATTAAAGAGGATTCCGATGGTCGAATCTTTGAAGTCTGTGGAGTAATGTCAATAAAATTTTACGTGTAACACCATTGTGTGCCGGCATGTGTGTGTGATATAATACGCACATGTGTGGTTAACATGGTTACCCACGGAAAGGGATATATTATGAAATTTATACTGGATTTTATTAAGGGAATGTTTATCGGTGTTGCCAATGTAATCCCGGGTGTGAGTGGCGGAACAATGGCCGTATCAATGGGAATTTACGATAAGCTGGTCACCTCGATAAACAATATTACGAAGAAATTCAAGAAATCGTTTATTGCTTTACTTCCGATAATACTTGGAATGGGTGTGGGAATCGCAGTATTCTCATTCATCATACCTTATTGCCTTGAGGTATTTGCTTTCCAGACATGTATGTGTTTTGCCGGACTTATCCTTGGCGGAATACCGGAGCTTGTCGGTGAGACGAATAAGGCATTCAAGAAGGAACAGAAAGGAATCAATGCAGTCCATATAATTGTATTTCTTGTATTTATGGCATTGGCGGTATGGATGGCGGTTGCCAATCCGTCAACGGTAGGCGCTACCGACATAAAAGTAACATTTCCGATGATAATCATGATATTTGCATTCGGAGTAATATGCTCTGCTGCAATGGTTGTGCCGGGAATAAGCGGTTCGCTCCTTCTTATGATGCTCGGTTACTATTCGGCAATCATGGGAACCATAAGCAGTTTCATTGTGGCATTGAAGAATTTTGACGGTTCGGAAATCGGACACGGCCTTGCGATTATTGTTCCGTTCGGAATAGGATGTATTCTTGGTATACTTCTTATATCGAAGTTAATAACATGGCTCCTTGAGAAATTTGAGTCCATCACTTATTTTGGAATCCTCGGTCTTGTACTTGCATCACCGTTTGCGATTTTCTACAAGATGAATCCGTCATCATTCTCACCGGTTGTTATTATTGTGGGAATAGTACTGTTTCTGGCCGGAGCTGTATTCACATACTGGTTCGGAGAGAAGACCAAGTCCGTGGATGCGGTATAGAGAATTTAACATTAAATTTAAGTTGGCTGAGTGGAATGTCCGGGATTACGGATGTTCCACTTAATTTTTGGGCTAAAAAATATATATTTGGAAAAATTAAATTTGGATTGAAACTAAATGATATAAATGATACAATAATAAAAGGTTATGATGACACGAAAGGGAAGAAAAGGAATATGGCTAAAAAAACTGTTGAGAAGACATTAAATATAGATAATATTTTATTTAATTGTAGAGATTATTTGCGTGCGGCACGTAATTCTGGCTCATTCTTTGAAAAAAGAGATATGATGCTTACGCTAGTGTTCTTGAGGTTTATCGGCGAAAAGTATGAGGATGGAATTGAAAATCTAAAACAGACACTTAAAGAGCAGGGATTAGATCCGGAAGATGAGAACATTAGAGCAGCATTCTTTGATGATGCTACTTTTGCAGATGGTACATATAACTTACCACCAGAAGCAAGATGGTCGACTATTATCAGTACACCGGCACCACAGCTTAATGTTGCACTTGATACAGCTTTGCAAAGGCTTGAGGAAGAAGATCCACAGTTAAAAGGCTGTTTTGTAAAAGGTACATTCACAGCACGTAATCTGGCTGCGAATGATATAAAGAAGATTGTTGATGAAGTGAATAAAATTAGCCATAAGGCATTTGGAGAAGAAAAAGATCTTATCGGACGTGTGTATGAATATTTCCTTAAAGAGTTTGCGGTAAATGCTACAAAGGAGGAAGGCGAATTTTATACACCTCATGACGTAGTTCAACTTATTGCAACGATGATAGAGCCATATGATGGAACTTTATATGATCCTTGCTGTGGTTCGGGTGGAATGTTTATCCAGAGTGCCGAACTGGTAAAATCAAAACAGGGAAATTTAAATGGTATCAATGTATATGGACAGGAAAAAGAACCAGCTACATATCGCCTTGCAAAAATGAATTTAGCATTGCGTGGAATTAGTCATAATCTTGGTGATGAAGCAGATTCATCATTTACCCACGACTTGCACAAGGGATTGTACTTTAACTATATTATGGCAAATCCACCTTTCAATCTTAAAGGCTGGTATAATGAAAATTTGAAAAATGATGCTCGTTGGTCAGATTATGTTACACCACCAGAAAGTAATGCAAATTATGCTTGGATTCTTCATATGCTTTCACATTTAAAACCGGCAGATGGAGTAGCAGGGTTTCTTCTTGCAAATGGAGCATTAAATGATAGCGATACACTGGAAATACGTAAGAAACTCATTCAAAATGACAAAGTGGAGGCAATTATAGTTCTTCCAAGAGAATTGTTTATCACCACAGATATCAGTGTAACACTTTGGATATTAAATCAGAATAAAAAAGGTGGAAACTATCACGATAGAAAACTTCGCAATCGTGAGCATGAGATCTTGTTTATGGATTTACGCCAATGGACAGAAAATCCTGTAAAGGGTGAGAGTAAAAAGAAGGTTCGCCTTATTACAGAGCAGATTGAGAAAGCTGCTACGATATACCATACATGGCAATCAGAAGGTACTGACGGAACAAATTATGCAATACCGGAGTTTTATCGAAGTGTAGGTATTGATGAGATAGAAAGTAAAGGCTGGGCACTTACACCAAGCAAATATATTGAGTTTATTGACCATGATTTAGATATTGATTATGAAAAGGAAATGGCTCGTATTCAATCTGAGATGAAAGATATATTAAAGCAGGAAAAGAAATCCCAGCAGATGCTGGAAGAGGCATTTAGGGGGATTGGATATGGAATTGATTAGAATAAAATTGGGAAAGTACATAGAACTATTTTCTGAAAAATGTAATATTCCTAATTTGAGTAACGATGATGTGTCTGGAGTAAATAAGGATAAGGAATTTTTTGAACCATCAAATCAGGTTGGTAGTGATACCAGTAAATATAAGATAGTACCTCCTGGTTATTTTGCTTGTAATCTAATGCACGTTGGACGTGATGTTGTATTGCCCATAGCATACAATCATTCGAATAACAATAAAATTGTAAGTCCTGCATATCAAGTATTTAAATTTTTGGATAATGAGGAACTTCTTAGCGAATATTTCTTTTTGTATCTAAAATCATCTGAAATAGATAGATTCTTTTGGTTTAATACAGATGGTTCTGTTCGTGATGGGATGTCTTGGCATGACTTTATAGGGGTTGAAATGGAACTTCCACCTCTCCCGATCCAACAAAAATATGTAGATGTTTATAATGCTATGCTTGAAAATCAGAAAAACTATGAGCGAGGATTGGAAGATTTAAAACTTGTATGTGATGCATATGTTGAGAATTTACGAAGACAAATGCTTTGTGAGGCTATTGGTCCGTATATAGAAGAGTTCAATCAAAAAAATATTGATAATCTCAAGTTGAATTCTGTACGAGGTATAGCAACAAGTAAAGAATTCATCAATACTAAAGCTAATATGGAGGGGGTTTCTCTAGAAAATTACAAGGTAGTAGAGCCTGGAATGATTGCTTTTATTTCTGACACTTCACGAAGAGCGGATAAAATGTCGTTAGCTTTGAATCAGTCGGAGGAGAACTATTTAGTATCGTCAATATCAACTGTAATACAAACTGATAATACTAAACTACTTCCTAAATATTTGTATTTATTTTTTTGCAGAACAGAATTTGATCGATATGCCCGTTTTCATTCGTGGGGGAGTGCAAGAGAAACATTTAGCCTTGATGATATGAAAGAAGTACGAATGCCACTTCCACCTATTTATGTTCAAAAAGCTATAGTAGGTATTTATGAAGCATACACGATACGAAAAGAGATTAATGAAAAACTTAAAGCGCAAATAAAAGATATTTGTCCTATTTTGATTAAAGGTTCGTTGGAGGAGGGATATAATGAGTGATTTACAATTCAAAGGCAACAAATTATCTGTTATTCAAGGATTAAAAAATGGATTTTTGAGCGGCCCGTTTCAAACTGAATTCAAATTAGATAATGGTGTTATTGTATCCATTTCACAAATGACCAAAAGATGGATTGAATTTACATCTGATTCTCCAATGACAAGTGATGAGTTTATTTTTATTTTTCAGGGGGTCGAAAAACTTCTTATGCTATTTGACGGCAAATTTTGTACAATTGAAAAGTTGATAGTCTCCAATAATAATGAAGAGACTGTGGATGTTTTAAGTGAATACAATAAAATACGATTAAATTATTTCAGCTCAAAAAACCTATATCAGTATTCATGGTTGAAAATCATCTCGTTTCAAGAGATACTTACAAATGATTTGTATAAGAGATGGCTATCGTTGATTAGAGATTTAGACATTGCGTTTCAGGTGTTCTTATATGCTTTATCGGATAATAAAATGACAGTCGATTTGAATTTTGCCTTTTTGGTTGAACTTGCGGAACCGTTTGTCGAGTTATTAAAAGAAAGAACATATTATTGTCAGACACTTATTCCTGGAGAACGAGGAACTACTTTAAAAATGTGTGTTGATAATCTTATTGTATTATACGGGGGCGATATCTTTGCAAAGGAATTGGAGGATGACTACACGTTATTCCTTGAAAGAGTTGTGAAAAGTCGAGTGAGAATTATGCATATTAAAAAGAATCAAAAGGATTTTTTTGATGGAAAAGAATGCATTAAGTATTCATTAAAATTTTCATTGCTTTATCGAAGAATTCTATTATCATTATTAGGTGTTCCTTATCAAGAATACAAAGAAAATATAAAAAGTGCCTCGAAGAAGATTGATGAGTGGAATATGGCGGAGGTAAAATAATGACTAATATAAAAGAATATAACTGCCACTACTGTGAATCAGAATACGAATATGCCTTTATTGGTTTTTTAGAAACAGAGGGATGGAAATATACTTCTGGAAATAAGATTTCTCGCGTTACCAAAAGAGATGTGTTGATAGAGGAGGATTTCAAGAAATTTATAGCAGATGGAAATCCTGATTTGACAGAAGATGAAGTGACACAGATTTATGATACTATTCGTCTTGTGGGTGCAGAGAGTGATTTTGCAACATTGCATAAGGTGTACAACGGGTTGGTGGATGGTATCCAATTTACTCCGAAAGATGGTATTGCAAGAATGATACCGCTGATTAACTTTGAAAAGGATGGTGTTAAGAATATCTTTCGAGTGGTGAATCAGTTTACAGTAGAATACACAAATAATGGTCAAAAAGAGAACCGCAGACCGGATGTAATTCTCTTTGTGAATGGTATGCCATTATGTATTATGGAATTGAAGAACCCTGCTGATGCAAATGCGACTATTTATGATGCTTGGGAGCAGATTAATATCCGTTATTGGAGAGATATACCTCATTTGTTACATTACTGTCCTTTAGCTTGTATTTCTGATGGAGTTAAAACTAGATTAGGAACAGTTCGCACACCATATGAACATTTTTATGCCTGGAGACGTGTTAATGATGGAGATGTTGTATCAACACTTCCATTTGCTGAAACAGAAACTATGATTAAGGGTGTTTATTCTCCTGAGCGTTTTTTGGAAATCTTTAGAGATTACATTTATTTTCAGGATAGTATTTATGATAGTGATGAAGTGGAAATTGTATGCCGTTATCCACAGTTTTTTGCTGCGAGGCTTCTGAAGCAAAGCATTGTAGATTCTGTTGTTACCAAGAGTGGAAGAGGCGGTACATATTTTGGGGCTACGGGATGTGGTAAGACTTATACGATGGCGTTTTTGGCGCGTCAGTTGGCATTACGCTGTACAGATATCTCAGAGATAGGTTCTCCAACGATTATATTGATTGTCGATAGAGATGAATTGCAAAAACAGGGGGCGAAGCTTTTCACAAAGAGTACAGAATTCCTTAATCTTGGAGAGGTTTCCGTTGTTAAGAATAGAGCACAACTAAGACAGGAACTTGGAGCAAGGCAAAGTGGTGGATTCTACATATGCACTATTCAGAAGTTTTGTGACAGGGAAGATGACAAAATAGGGCTTATCAATGACAGACAGAATATTATATGTTTTTCTGATGAAGCACATAGAACTCAGCTTGAACATTCTAAGAAAATTCAATTCAGTAAAGATGCGGATGCAAATATGAAAGCCATGGTATCAAAGCCATATGCAAAGGTGCTAAAAGAGGCGTTTCCACAGGCTACATTTGTAGGCTTTACAGGAACACCTATTGCAGAAACTTATCAGACTTTTGGTGATGAAATTGATAGATATACGATGGATCAGGCTGTTGCAGATGGACTTACTGTTTCTATCAAATATCATCCTCGTATTGCAAAAGTATTACTTGATAATAACAAGATAAAAGAGATTGAGGATTATTATAAAAGGTGTGCTGATGATGGTGCTACTTTTGAAGATGTTGAAGCAAGCAAGAAAGCAATGAGTTCTATGGAAATAATTCTTGGGGAACCTTCCAGATTAGAGCGTCTTGCTACAGATATTCATAATCATTATGTTTCAGCCTGTGAAGCAGATCCGGATAGAATTCAGAAAGCAATGGTAGTTTGTTCTAACAGAAAGATAGCTTATGCTTTACTGTTGAAATTCAAAGATAAGTATCCCGAATGGTTTGAAGAAAAGAAAGTGCCAGAGGGTACTGATGTAACAGAAGAAGAGTTAAAGGAATTGAAACCAATGCCATTTATTGCAATGGTATCCAGTGTTGGGAAAAATGATGAGCAGGATATGTATAACTATCTTGGTGGCGTTAAGAATGACAAACGTTCCGAAGAGTTAGATGCTGCTTTTAAGCAGGAAAAGTCAAATTTCCGTATAGTTATTGTTGTAGATATGTGGATTACTGGGTTTGATGTTCCGTGTCTCACATATTTATACAATGATAAACCATTAAAAAAGCATTTGTTAATACAGACTATAAGCCGTGTAAACAGAAAGTATCCGGGAAAAGAATTCGGTATGGTAATAGATTATATTGGAATCCGCGATAATATGCGTGAAGCTATGAAGGTATATGGAGGAGATACATCTGTTGCACCGACATCCGATGATGTTGAGCAGGCTACATCAGTGTTTAGAGAAGAACTAGAAGTGTTGAAAAACATGTTCACAGGTTATGATTTATCACCATTTTTAAATCCGGAATGTGATCCTATAGAACGATACAGACTCCTTGCAAAAGCAGCGGAATATGTATTTGTATCAACAGAAGAATTACAATCGGAAGGAAATGAAGGTGTTCAGAAAGTTTCTTTCAAAACCTACTTTTTAAAGACAGTAAAACGAATGAGGGCAGCTTTTGATATTTGTCAGCCTTCCGGTTATCTTGGGGAAGAGGAATCTGCACTTGCACAATGCTTTATGGCTATAGCAGGTTTTGTTCGTAAGATGAGCGGAACAAGTGAAGTAGACACTGATACGATGAATCGTGCTGTTTCAAAGATGGTGGAAGAGGCATTAAAATACAATCAGGTTGAGAGCGTCCTTGAAAGTGGCGAGGAAGAAGATATCTTTTCACCGGAATATTTTGAAAAGTTATCTGATGTCAAGATGCCGGCGACTAAGCTGGAACTTCTTGTCAAAATGCTTCGTAAACAGATTAAGGAATACGGAAAGATTAACAGATTAGCTGCAAAGACATATCAGGAAATGCTGGAAAAGACTATTGCAGAATACCATGAGAGACGTAAACGTCTTACTGCGGAAGAAGCAGGGGAGGCACAAGAACAGGCATCAGAGGATATAATTAAGATTGCAACGGAACAGGCTTTAGCTATTCTTAGAGCTATGAATGAAAATAGAGAAAGCTTCCGAAAGATAGGACTTACTTTTGAGGAAAAGGCATTTTACGATATTTTGATTTCTATGCGTGATCAATATAACTTTGAATATGGAACAGATAAAGAAGTGGATGGCGTTATAGTCAATGACAAGTGTAAAGCATTAGCAAAGAGGATAAAAGATATTATTGATACAAAGTCTTCGTTTGCCGACTGGCTTAATAACCAAAATGTAAGAAATGGATTGAAATTGGAAATCAAATTGTGCTTGGTGAAGAATGGTTATCCGCCACAGTATAGTCCAGAAGTATTTAACAAAGTTATGGAACAGGTGGAGAATTTTGAGGAGTATTCTGGAACAGAAGGTATAGGAAGTGAAGCAACTACTTCTGGAAAGATTTATGAGTATGCGCCAGAGTATAAAGTGATGATGGTTGCGGAAGATTCATCAAAGTATGGTGATTCAAAAAATAATCAGTAGGGAGGTGCTGAATATGAAGTACATGTTTTTCTATGATGAAACAGAGCATAGTAGAAAAATTAATTATGAGACTGTTACCGCGAATAATTACTATGATAATTTCATAACAGGAATTGTAGGGTGGAAAGCAGAAGATGATGAATGTATTTCTGACAGATACCTTGCTTTTGAATCGAAGTATGATTATAGAAAAAAAGACGGAGAATTAAAGAGTCAGACTATGAAAGTAAAAGATTTTAGGCTTGGGTTTGCTTCTCTTAATAATCATACGATTGAGTTATATGAAGACCTTGTATCACTATTTGACGAGAAAATAATTATTTATTTCTCTGTGTTTAGCAAAATAGAGTATGTTATTAGCCAGCTGTTTGTAAATTATCATAATTCTATGTTTGTTGATGTTGATTACATGAAATACTCGATAATTAAGGCTATCAATGTATATCGACCACAAAATGTGATAGAAGCAATTTATAAAGAGCCACAAATATTTGTTAAAGAACTACGGTCTTTTTTAGAAGATAGGATTATTAAAAATCAAGCGAATACTGCTTTGAAAGAGCATGAGAATCAAGCATTTCAGGAAATACTTTTACTGCTTGAGGACACAGAGGTACCCGAAACATTAGATTGGTCCTATTTTGCACCTTTTGATGGATTTAAGAAATTGTTGACAGAGATGAATGTTAATGAATATCAGTTGGTGATTGATCGAGAAGGAAAAGAATCGCATACATTGAATTCGGCAATAGATGCAGGTCTTGAAAACGTCACGGAAGAAGATTCTAAGGATTATGTAGGAATTAGAATGGCGGATTTGCTTGTTGGATTAATATCTCGATTGATGCAATCATTAAAAAAAGCATTAATTGGAGAATATAAAAATGGAAATATTAAGAAGACTCTTTTGGATGCTGGTTGGTTCGCGTTGAATCAAAGACAATTAGATTTATATAAAAAATTACATTGGCTAATTTGTGAGAATAATAACTATTGGTATAAATCTTTTTCTGGAATATATTCAGATGATTTGGTCGCTTTTGTAACACTACTTCAATTTATGAATCGTTTTTCAGATGCAAATGCGATTTTTAATAGTAAGATAGAAATGCAGCCAGAATATTATAATACTTTCGTTTGTGAAAGCTTGAACCAACATTATAAAATAATGAAGAACAAATTACCGATTGTTCCTATACCAGAAGATGACAAAGATTATTTTTATAATCAAAGAGGTGCAATGGTTTATAAGGATATTAGTAAGCAATCTATGTTGCCATTATGTCGTGGACAGAATGAATTCTATGTTCTTTCAGTTGGATTTTCTAAAAATGGAACTCCATTAGTAACAATCGCTGAAAATGATAAGCCGATATGTTATAGACTACCAGAGGATTATACAGAATGGGCAAAGGATGTAATTGGAAGAACTAATACCGGTGAAAGATTATTCCCATCTAAAGTGGAATTTTCATTAATTGATGGAAGGTATTTTGTTGATATTCTATAAAGGATCACTATATGAAGTAAGAATAGGAGGAAAGTATGAAAATAATAGACGCTAACACATTTGTAAACAGTTTTAAAATTAAGCCTGATAAAAGTATGTCTTTCATCTTGGGAGCGGGAGCATCTGTAGCATCTAATATTCCGTCCGGAGGGCAAATGGTATGGGATTTTAAAAGAACGTTGTATTGTACAGCCAATAATCTTCGCACAAGTTTGTATGGTGATTTATCCAAGGAAAATGTACAGAAAGAGATACAATCATATTTTGATGGGAGAGAGGGGTATCCGAAATTGTGGTCAACCGAAGAATATTCATTTTATTTTGAAAAATGTTACCCATCAAGAAGTGATAGAGATTATTATATTCGGAATAAAGTGCGAGATACAAAACCATCATTAGGATATTTATGTATGGGAGAGATGATAGTCAATGGTAAAATAGATTTGGTTGCAACGACTAATTTTGATGATTTAGTACAAGCTGGTGTCCATTCAATTAATCCAGGGTTTTCAATTAAAACAATATCGTCTGCAGTGATTAATGGTGTTGGTTCTGAGTTGAATGAAGGGTTTCCTAACATAATAAAGCTACATGGGGATTATTTGTTTGATAAATTGAAAAACACAACATCTGAACTACAAAATTTGGAAGGCAAAATTGCAGATATATGGAAATCGTTGATAAAAGAAAATGGATTAATTGTTATAGGATACGCTGGTAATGATAATTCTGTTATGTCGGTATTGGAAGGCTTAATTAAAGAAGGTGCTATAAAGAAAGGTGTGTATTGGTGTAAAACCAAAGACAGCAATCTTAGTGAAAGGGCACATAAGTTTATGGAGAATGCATGTGATGATAATGAACAATCGGCCGTGGTCGAAATAGATGATTTTGATGGTCTCATGTATAGTTTGTATGTGGCAATGAATTTGTATAATTCTAATATAGATGAATTATGGAAGTCTCATGACAAGAGACAAGAGATTACATATAATGCGATAGGAAAGCATACGGGAACAACGATAACTAATGCTTTAATCGCGATGCAATTTCCAAAAAAATGTTATGTATTTAGCTCAACTATTAACACATGGAAAGAATTGCGTGCAACAATAAATAATTTTTGTGTTGCAATTTTACATAAAGGAAAAGTATGGGCATTAGGTAGCAAGAACGGAATATTAGAATCTTTTACAGATAAAATTATTGGTGATATTGAGGAGATGGATATTCCTACATACATGATGAAATTGGAAAATTCTGATGTTGTTGGTATGTTTTATGAAATCATAGAAAAATTTTTGATAAGCAAAGGTTTGATTAAATATGGGAAAAACAAATATTTTGATAGAAGTAGCAGACAATCAAGAAATAATTGTATTGTCTATGATGCAATTAAAATATCATTATCATTTGTTGATGACAATGTAATTATGAATCTATTACCTACAGTACATGTAGTAAAAAGTGATGAATCCCAATTGGACAAGTTTAGTTACCAAAGTATCGTAAATAATGAAATATCAAAACTGTATAATAAGCAAATGGATGAAAAGATTGATATCTGGATTAGGAAATTGTCAAACAATGGGAAACTAATCTTCGAATTAGGAAATGCAATAATAGAATTTAATACACATAGAATTCGGTTTTCTGGAACAGGTAGCATTGATAAATGTTATTTGGCAAAGGAAATAGAACTCGTTTTCGACTATGATAATGATGGTTGTGTTGCGGTTAATCAATTAAAAGGATTAATTAATTATGGACCATTAGAATCACATGCTAATAGGAGTGTTCGATTAGCGGTATTGTCGCCTAAAGAATGTGCAAAAGATATATGGAAACACTTAAATGAACTAAATATGCATCATTCAACAACTTTAAGGCAGGATAAGACATTTTTACCAGAGTATATTGGATTTCAGGATGTGTTTAGATGTGGATTAAATATTCCAAATGGTAATGATGAAAAAAGGTTTAGGGGATATTCTTTAAGCGGAGCTTTAAAAACATCTGCTCAGGATTTTTTTAATGGAATTTGTAAATATGTAGACGCTATGGAAAGGGAAAAGCATGAATTTGATGTACTGGTAATATATATTCCAAGTCAGTTAGATAAAATGCGAGAACTTAAAAACGAAAATGTATATTTTGATTTGCATGATTCCATAAAGATATATTGTGCAGGGAAAGGAATTGTTACACAGATAATAGAAGAAAAATCAGTGCATACGAAGAATGATATGGCAAAAATTATGTGGGGACTTTCTACTGCTATATATGCAAAGGCAATAGGAAGACTATGGAAGCCTATGATGACAAGATATGATACGGCATATATTGGATTAAGTTATGTACAATCAATAAAAAATGACGAAAAAATATCCATCGGCTGTAGTCAGTTGTTTGATTCAGAAGGAAATGGTATGGAATTGTACTTGCGTCCGTTAAAAAATCCTCAGATCATACAGAAAAACCCCTATATGAGGAGTGGAGATGCATGTCGTCTTATGAATAATTTGAAAAGAATTTATGATGAATCGGTTCCTTTGCATAAACTGAATCGAATTGTAATACATAAGACAACACATTTTACAAAGGAGGAAATGGAAGGAATAACCAAAGGATTGGCAGGCGTGGATGATATTGAGTTGCTGCAAATTCAAGAATTTTCGGCGTGGAGAGCAATAAGATTTCAGAATGATATTGCAACTTCTTATCCGATTCAAAGAGGAACAGTTATTCCACTTGATAAATATTCATTTTTAATTTGGACACATGGAAGCGTGCAGCATGATGAATTGGCTGGAAAAAACTTGAATTATTACAAGAATGGTAGAGGAATACCGGCACCATTATTGGTAAAAAGATTTATGGGAAAATCATCGGCGCTGGAATTAGTTAATGAAATTTTAATGCTTACTAAAATGAATTGGAATAGTGGTGATGGGTTATACAAAATATTACCTGTAACTTTGGATTTTGCCAAGGTATTGTCTCGAGTCGCTAAGCAAGACTTGGTGATCTACGATAAACCTTATAATTTTAAATATTTTATGTGAGTATTTTAATAAATCAAAAACGAAACCTGTTTAAAGGAGTGACACAAAATGATTGATATATATACGAAGAAAACTGATTCAAAAGACTGGATATTTCAGAATGACCTGTACTTTAACCTGAATACAGGGAATGAGGAGATGTCGCAAAAAGAAATTGATTTAATCTGGCAGGCTGACAAGGCAAAGCTGACACCGGACAAGCATATAGAAACAAAATACGGATTAGGAACAATCCGCAATTTATCATCGGGCTGCAAGACATTGCTTAATATTGTGAAGCATCCTGACAAGGTGGTAAATGTTGAGGAATGTGGTCCGAATGTACTTAGAATCATTTTTACTATGGATAATATTAAGATTTATATGTCAAGACCGACGCTTTTTGATATTCCGGATGATGCCAAAATCAGATTTAATGATTCTGATATAGTTACCGGTGGCAGAGGTTATAATGCATGGTGGAGTAAGGAATATGAAAGGAGAGAGGCAGATGATTTATAAGAATATTACATTTGAAGCAGCTCCATTTTCATATGATTTGACATTTGATGACAGGATTACCCTTGTGGGTGGAGACAGTGGTACAGGCAAAACAGTACTTTATGAAATGCTTGAAGATATAAGATTGACAGAAGAATACAAAGCAATTAAGCTATTTAACTACAAATCAGATGATTTTTTAGAAGCAATAAAACAGTGTAGAAATAGTTTTATTGTGATAGACAATGCAGATTGTTTGATTAATGATGATGTCAGGAGATTTATTAATTTTGAGCCGTCGAATCAATATATGCTTTTCCTACGAAATTGCGACGGACTAAATGTATCTGATAAGAGCTTTAAGGTGTTGAAGTTTGACAATAATAGGATAACACTGGAA
>ENA-ORNY01000360-ORNY01000360.1-human-gut-metagenome-genome-assembly--contig:-NODE-360-length-32441-cov-11.243593_pt1 | contig 32441 bp, 26 predicted proteins | sample MGYA00242122_ERZ509036 | MGnify/ENA primary metagenome ERZ509036 (study PRJEB26280, sample SAMEA2338696) | human gut metagenome | biome: human gut; feature: human-associated habitat; material: faeces... | reverse complement strand
CCGCGGGATGCACCTTTCAGTTACGATCCGCGATTTTGAAGAAGGCGACACGTCCGGTTCCGCCGAGAGCGAACCTTTCGTCGTGACGGTGGACGGCGAAGACCGTTTTGAAATCATCGCCGCGTTCTCCAAGATTTTCGCGGATCAGAAGGTAAACATCGAAAACCTCAAGGCTCTCATGCCTGAGGAAGAAAAGCGCGCCTTGCTGGTATTCGAGATCTCCCTGCCGATGGAAATCGACCGCAACGCCCTGCGCCGCACCCTCAAGGACAAAGCCCGCACCCTGGGCCTCCAGCTCAGTATGCAGCACCGCGACATCTTCGAGGCCCTGCACCGCGTGCAGCCGGTTTAAGCGGCATACGCGGGGTTTCCCGGAGGCCGAGGTCAATCCTCTCCCCTTTCCGCAGGTTCCCCTCAAGGAGGCGGGCAGGTCCCATCCGTGTCAAAACAAACTTCCCGGAGGAAGTTTCCATGCTTACAGATCGTGAAGTCCTCAGCACCCTGAACATGCTGCGCAACGAACACCTCGATGTGCGTACCGTGACGCTCGGCATCAGCCTTTTCGACTGCGCCAGCCACGATTTCGACGTGTTCGCCTACCGGGTGCGCGCCAAGATCGCCAAATACGCCGACAACCTCGTCGACACCTGCAACGAAGTAGGCGACAAGTTCGGCATCCCCAAGGGCGAAAACGTCATGGGCAAGCTGGTCAATGCCCTGCACCGTCTGGGCTTCCATGAGGTCTATGACACTACCTACGGCGCGGACCTCACCGTGATCGAGGAGGCGGAGGAGCTGCTGGAGCGGATCTCCAGCGGCGCCAAGGGTCCCCTGTTCACCTCCTGCTGCCCTGCCTGGGTCAAGTTCTGCGAGACCCGGTATCCGGAGCTGGCGGACAATATTTCCACCTGCCGCTCTCCAATGGAGATGTTCGGTTCCGTAATAAAGGAATACTTCGGCAATTGCGGAAAGCGGGTTGTATCCGTCGCCATAATGCCCTGTACCGCCAAAAAATTCGAGGCCATGCGTGACGAATTCAGGGACAAGAACGGCACGCCCTACGTAGACTATGTAATAACCTCCCAGGAAATAATCCAGATGATACGTCAAAGCGGCATACGCTTTGACGAGCTGGAACCAGAGGCCGTTAGTATGCCCTTCGGTATGAGCAGCGGCGCCGGCCTGATATTCGGCGCGTCAGGCGGCGTTACCGAAGCGGTGCTAAGAAGGCTCTCCGATGACAAATCCGCAGGCGCGATACGTTCCATTGCCAACTCCGGCGTCCGCGATATAGCAGGCCTCAAGGAGTGCAGCATCACCCATAACGGCGAGGAAATAAAGATCGCCATAGTCAGCGGCCTGGAAAACACCGATAAACTCATCCACCGCATAGAAGAGGGCGAGGTCAGCTACCACATGGTGGAGGTAATGGCATGTCCCGGCGGCTGCGTATCCGGCGCAGGCCAGCCGTTCGCAAAATCCGGTGAGCGAAGGCAGCGCTCCGAATCCCTGTACCGAAACGACAGAATGTGTCTCATACGCCGCTCGGAAGAAAATCCCCTCATGGAGGAACTGTACAGCGGCATACTTAAAGACAGGACACACGAACTGCTGCACGTGGATTATGTAAAATAACAGTATCAGCCCATCGTCCACCACGATGGGCCACTTTTTTTGCAAATGATCAGCGGTAAATCCGGAGCGAAAGTGCGTCCTTGCTGGAAATACATTCAATATAGCATACCTGTAGTTATGCAGACCGGAACTGACGGACGCTTTCACAAATACTCCGGCATGCAATCGCCTTTATGCCCGGCACAGAGAGGCCACCGAGCTTTTTTCAAAAAACCCCATGCTCCAATGCGGAACATGGGTTTTTCGATTAGCCAAATCATCAATACCTCTGGCTGCGCTGCTTTTGTATTACGTTTCTACCTTACTCCGAACAGTAGCTTTTCGTATGTGGGAAATGGCCAGTACTTCTCAGCCGTAAGCATCTCGGCCTCGTCGCACACTACCCTGAGTTCGGCCATTTTGTGCAGTATAACGTCCCGTATATAGTACGATGCTTCCGCAACGTCGTTTATGGTCTTTAGCCTGATGGTGGCGCTGTCAAGCTCCTCCGCCGCAGCATCTATCTCATCCACAAGCCCGGAAAGCTTTGCTATAGTCCTTCTCTCATACCTTCCTGTAAGCTCCGGCAGCATCTTTAGCTTTGCCTCGAGGGTATCCGCCAGATCCTTTTCGTATGCGGCAACTGCGGGCAGTATCTCCTTGCGCGCCATGTCTACCATGGTCAGCGCTTCAATATTGACAGTCTTGCAGTAATTCTCCAGAATTATCTCGTAGCGCGCCTGTATCTCGGCCCGGGAATAAACCCTGTGCCGCATCAGCATATCCACGTTCTTCTTCTCCAGCATGGCAGGCAGTGCATCCGGCGTAGTCCGAAGATTCAACAGTCCGCGGCTTTCCGCCTCCTTCAGCCATTCATCGTCATAGCCGTTGCCGTTGAACAATATCCGCTTGTGCTCCTTTACAGTGCTGCGTATAAGGTCGTGCAATGTACCCTCAAAATTCTCCGCGCCTTCCAGCTTATCGGCATACTGTCTCAGGGACTCCGCAACGGCGGCATTTATCATGATGTTGGCGCAGGCTATGCTGTCGGATGAGCCCAGCATGCGGAACTCGAACTTGTTGCCCGTAAAGGCGAAGGGAGATGTACGGTTTCGGTCCGTTGTATCACGTATGAACCGGGGCAGTGTATGCACGCCCAGCTTCATGACGGTTTTTTCCACTCCACTGTAGGGTTCGTCCTTCTCTATGGCATCCAGCACCGCCGTGAGCTCATCGCCCAAAAACATGGAAACTACGGCAGGCGGCGCCTCGTTTGCCCCGAGCCGATGATCATTTCCGGCTGTAGCTACAGACAGCCTAAGCAGATCCTGATAATCGTCCACCGCTTGTATGACGGCTACGAGGAACAGCAGGAACTGAGCGTTCTCATGGGGCGTTTCGCCAGGGGTGAGAAGGTTCACCCCGGTATCGGTAGCTATGGACCAGTTGTTGTGCTTGCCGCTTCCGTTTACCCCGGCGAAGGGTTTTTCGTGCAGCAGGCATACCAGGCCATGCTTGGAGGCCACCTTCTGCATTATTTCCATAGTAAGCTGGTTATGGTCGGTAGCGATATTTGTGGTGGTGTATATCGGCGCAAGCTCGTGCTGCGACGGGGCCACCTCGTTGTGCTCTGTCTTTGCCAGTATCCCAAGCTTCCACAGTTCCTCATCCAGCTCTGCCATATAGGCAGCTACCCTTGGCTTTATGGCCCCGAAGTAATGGTCGTCCAGCTCCTGCCCCTTAGGCGGTTTTGCTCCGAATAGGGTTCGCCCGCAGAACACCAGATCCTTGCGCTGCTCATACATATCCTTATCTATGAGGAAATACTCCTGTTCAGGGCCTACGCAGGTGCGCACACATTTGACGTCTGTATTGCCGAAGAGCCGCATTATCCGCATGGCCTGCTTATTCAGCGCCTGCATTGATCGCAGCAGCGGCGTCTTTTTATCCAGCGCCTCGCCGCCATAGGAGCAGAAGGCCGTTGGTATGCAGAGGGTTTTATCCTTTATGAATGCGTATGAGGTAGGATCCCACGCCGTATAGCCGCGGGCCTCAAAGGTAGCGCGCAGGCCCCCTGAAGGAAAGCTCGACGCGTCAGGCTCGCCCTGTATGAGATTTTTGCCGGAAAATTCCATTATGACGCCGCCGTCCGGCGATGGTGCTATAAAGCTGTCGTGCTTCTCGGCAGTTATGCCGGTAAGGGGCTGGAACCAATGGGTAAAATGTGTAGCGCCGTGCTCCACGGCCCAGTCCTTCATTGCGTCAGCCACCGCGTTGGCAACATCCGTATTCAGGTTGGCCCCCTCGTCGATTGTCTTTCTGAGCGAATCGTACACTCCGAAGGGCAGCTTTGCCTTCATCGCCCTGTCGTCAAACACCAGGCTTCCGAAATAATCCGGTACCGAATTCATACTCTGTTTCTCCTTTTATACTAAAAAATTAATAGCTTAAATAAAAAAGGCGTCGCGGAAAACACTCTCCGAGACGCCTTTGCCTTTATAAAAAAGCATTATACCGCATATGCGTCAGATGTCAAGACTGATTTAAAATTTTGTCCTTACAGCCAAAAAAGCATTGACGCGGGTCTGGGATTGTGCTAACATTCCGATATTAATGGGCAAAGGCGTTCATTCATATCCAAGGACAAGGTGTCCCAATATGAATGAGCGTTTTTCACTTTTTAAGGAGGGCTTATGAATTACACCGCAGACGAAGTGATGCAGTACGCGGCAGAAGAGGACGTAAAGTTCGTGCGCCTTGCCTTCTGCGATATCCGCGGCAGGCAGAAAAACATAGCCATACTGCCCGACGAGCTGGGACGCGCTTTCAGGTACGGTATAGCCATCGACGCCTCAGCCATAGCGGGCTTTGGCGGCGAGGTGCATTCCGACCTTTTCCTGCACCCGGACACCTCCACCCTAACCTTCCTGCCCTGGCTTTCAGAGCAGGGCAAGGTAATAAGAATGTTCTGCCACATAACTTACCCTGACGGCACTCCCTTCGAGGCCGATACCCGCTCCATACTCGCCAAGGCTGTAGATTGCGCTCATGAACAGGGCGTATCCTTCGCCTTCGGCTCCGAGATGGAGTTTTATCTTTTTAAGCTGGATGAAAACGGCGAGCCGACGAAGCTGCCATACGACAACGCCGGCTATATGGACATTGCCCCTGAGGACAAGGGCGAAAACGTCCGTAGGGAGGTATGTTTCACCCTGGAGCAGATGGGCATAAAACCGGAAAGCGCCCACCATGAGGAAGGCCCCGGCCAGAACGAGATAGACTTCCGCTACTCCGACCCCGTGATCTCTGCAGACAACGCGGTGACTTTCCGCGGCGTCGTGAATACAGTCGCCGCCCGCAACGGACTTTGCGCCGACTTTTCGCCAAAGCCCCTCGAAAACCGCTCCGGCAACGGCATGCACATCAATATATCCGTCAGGTCGGAGGACGGCGGCAATGCGCTGCCTCAGGTGATAGCCGGCATACTATCACACATATCCGATATGACGGTATTTTTAAACACCGCCGAGGATTCCTACCTGCGTTTCGGCAGCAATAAGGCTCCCCGGTACATATCCTGGTCCAGCGAGAACCGTTCACAGCTTATACGCATACCTGCGGCAGAGGGCGAATACCGCCGGGCAGAGCTGCGCTCCCCCGATCCTGCCTGCAACCCTTATCTGGCCTTCGCGCTGATAATATACGCAGGGCTTGACGGAATTCGTCAGGATATGGCGCTGCCCGAGGCGGCGGACATTAACCTCTATACAGCACCTGAAGATGTCAGGGCAAAATTTGCAATGCTGCCCAGCACTCTTAAAAAGGCGCAGTCAGCCGCAGCGCGCAGCAGCTTTATAGCGGCAAGTCTGCCTCAAGCTATAATCGACTTTTACACAAAATAACCGCACTTTAATTATTCAGGGATAAGGAGGATGCGCAAATGGAATTTACCGAGCGCCGTTACAGCGTGCTGCTGGTGTCCTCATCTCCCAAATTCAACGAATCCATGCTGGTGCTGCTCCCGGAGAGCCGCTTTTATCCGGTCGCCGCTGTATCCGACGTTTCCGGTGCCCGGCGGCGCCTTCTCGAAGGCAAATACGACATAGTCATAATCAACGCTCCGCTACCCGACGATTTCGGCACCCGCCTTGCCCTCTGCATATGCGAAAACAGCGGCGCAGGGGTTCTTCTTTTGGTAAAGGCGGAGCATTATCCCGATATAAACGGCCGGGTATCCCCTTTTGGCGTGCTGGTGCTACCGAAGCCCGCCTCCTCACAGACGGTGTCCCAATCGTTGCAGCTCCTTTGCGGCACAAGGGAACGCCTGCGGCGCATGGAACAAAAAACCGCCTCCATAGAGGAAAAGATGGAGGAGATACGCATAATAAACCGCGCGAAGCTGCTGCTTATGGAGCAGCTGAAGATGACGGAAAAGGAGGCGCACCGCTTCATTGAAAAGCAGGCCATGGACAGGTGCGTCACCCGAATAACCATAGCCCAAAGCATACTTTCCACATACAAGTAGAGGAGGAACAGCAACCATGACTAAATACATCTTCGTTACCGGCGGCGTGGTATCCGGCCTTGGCAAGGGCATCACCGCGGCATCTCTCGGCAGGCTGCTCAAAAACCGCGGTCTCAAGGTAGCGGCGCAAAAGCTGGATCCATATATAAACGTGGATCCGGGAACCATGAGCCCTTATCAGCACGGCGAGGTATATGTAACGGCGGACGGCGCCGAAACAGACCTTGATCTGGGCCACTACGAGCGTTTTATCGACGAAGATCTGAATAAGTATTCCAATCTTACCACCGGTAAGGTATACTGGAACGTGTTGAATAAGGAGCGCCGCGGAGAATTCCTTGGTTCCACAGTGCAGGTCATACCCCACATAACCAACGAAATAAAGGATTTCGTATACCGTGTGGGCAAGCAGACAGACGCCGATGTGGTCATAACCGAAATAGGCGGCACCATAGGCGATATAGAGTCCCAGCCCTTTATAGAGGCTGTGCGGCAGATATCCCTGGAGGTAGGTAGGGAGAACAGCCTGTTCATACACGTTACCCTCGTCCCCTTCCTCCGCGGCTCCGATGAGCACAAGTCCAAGCCCACCCAGCATTCCGTAAAGGAGCTTCAGGGCATGGGCATAAACCCCAATATAATAGTCCTCCGCTGCGACGAGCCTCTCGAGGATTCCATATTCAAAAAGATATCCCTCTTCTGCAACGTGAAGCTGGACTGCGTCATAGAAAACATCACTCTCCCCTGCCTTTACGAAGCGCCGCTGATGCTGGAGCAGTCCCACTTTTCCGACGTCGTCTGCAGGGAGCTTGGCATAGACGCGCCCGCGCCCGACCTTGCGGAATGGGAAAGTATGGTGCGGCGCATAAAATCCCGCGAGAAGGAAGTACGCATAGGCCTCGTAGGCAAGTATGTACAGCTCCACGACGCATACCTGTCCGTTGCGGAGGCCTTGCGCCACGCGGGCTATGCCCTCAATACACATATCCGCATACGCTGGATAGACTCGGAGACGCTCACCGAAGCCAGCTGTAATGAGATGCTGGACGATCTGGACGGGATAATCGTCCCCGGCGGCTTTGGGGGCCGCGGCATAGACGGAATGATACTTGCGGCAAAGTATGCGAGAGAAAACGGCATCCCCTATTTCGGCATATGCCTCGGCATGCAGATAGCCGTCATAGAGTACGCAAGACACGTTGCGGGCATTTCAGACGCACATTCCGGAGAATTTGATGAGCTTTGCAGGCACAAGGTCATAGACTTTATGCCCGGGCAGAGCGAAAATATAGATAAGGGCGGCACGCTGCGCCTTGGGGAATACCCCTGCGTAATTGCCCCCGGCACCACCATGGAGCGCTGCTACGGTACAAGCCGTATATCCGAGCGCCACCGCCACAGATATGAGTTCAATAATGACTATCGGGATGTCCTTACCAGGGCTGGGCTTACCCTTTCCGGTATGTCCCCGGACGGCAGGCTGGTAGAAACGGTTGAGCTTACCGGCAGGCCCTTCTTCGTGGGCGTGCAGTACCACCCGGAGTTCAAATCCCGCCCCAACAAAGCCCATCCGCTGTTCAGGGGGTTCATCGCGGCGGCTCTGGACAGAGCAGAGCATAAGCGGTAATATTATTATATTGCGTAATATTATTTAAAGGAGACAATAAATGGCAGCACAGACGGTACTGATACTTGATTTCGGCGGACAGTACAAAGAACTCATCGCCCGAAGAGTAAGAGAATGCGGCGTTTACTCCATAGTAAAGCCGGGAGATATTTCCTTGGATAAGATACGGGAGATAGACCCCATAGGCATCATACTTACCGGCGGCCCCAACAGCGTATACGAGAAGGAATCCCCCCACTGCGACAAGGCCATATTCGATATAGGCATACCGGTGCTCGGCATATGCTACGGCATGCAGCTGCTCTCCTGGTCGCTCGGCGGCGAAGTAGCTCCCTGCTCCTCCAGCGAATACGGCAGGACAAAGATGCAGGTAAGCACCGATTCCCCGCTGTTTGCCGGGCTCGCCCCCGCACAGATCGGGCTGATGAGCCATACCGATCAGGTGACAAAGCTCCCCGCGGGATTCAGATCAATTGCTCACACCGTCTCCTGCGAGAATGCGGCAATAGAAAATGCCGCTAAAAAGCTCTATGGCTTCCAGTTCCACCCCGAGGTTGAAAGTACGCCCAACGGAACCGCAATGATACGCAGCTTTCTTTACTCGGTTTGCGGCGCAAAGGGAGATTACGACCTTAAGAACCTTGAGCAGCAGCTCATCTCTGACGTCAAAAAGCAGGTGGGCGATGCACATGTGCTGCTTGCCCTTTCCGGCGGCGTGGATTCTTCCGTATGCGCGGCGCTGCTTTCCAAGGCGCTGCCCGGCCAGCTCCACTGCATATTCGTGGATCACGGTCTCATGCGCAAAGATGAGGGAAACGAGGTCGAGGCGGCCTTTAAAAACCGCGATTTAGACTTTATCCGCGTGAACGCCCAGGAGCGCTTCCTAAAGGCCCTTGCAGGCGTTACTGACCCGGAACAGAAGCGCAAGATAATCGGCACGGAATTCGTGCGGGTATTTGAAGATGAATCCAAGAGACTGCCCAACGTAAAATTCCTCGCCCAGGGCACCATATACCCCGACGTCATAGAATCCGGCGGCAATAAGGCAGCGACCATAAAGAGCCACCACAACGTGGCCGGCCTGCCCAAGGATATGAAGTTCGAGGGCGTGGTAGAGCCCCTCCGCGGCCTCTTTAAGGACGAGGTGCGGGCGCTTGGGCGTCAGCTTGGCCTGCCCCGCCGGTTCGTGGAGCGCCAGCCCTTCCCCGGCCCCGGCCTCGCCGTCCGCGTGATGGGCGAAATAACCCCGGATAAGCTGGAGATACTGAGGAATGCGGACGCCATATTCCGCGAGGAGATCGCAAAGCGCCGCATAAAGGCGGATCAGTACTTCGCGGTATTGACAGACACCCGCTCCGTAGGCGTAGTTGGCGATTTCCGCACATATAACTATGTCATAGCCCTGAGGGCCGTCAAAACCTCCGACTTCATGACCTGCGAATATGCGCCCATATCCCATAAGGTGCTGGGCACAGTATCCTCCCGCATAGTAAACGAAGTCAAAGGTGCAGGCCGCGTGGTCTACGACATAACCGGCAAGCCTCCGGCAACTATAGAATGGTGCTAAACTGATTATTGAGAGGGCTTCAGTATGCGAGATTATAAAAAAGAATACGAAGAGCGAGTGGCCTTTATAAGGGATCTGCTCGAAAAAAGCGGCGCCAAAGGCATAGTATACGGCAACAGCGGCGGCAAGGACTCCGCCCTGGTGGGCATACTCTGCAAGGCGGCCTGCGACAATACCGTTGGCATAATAATGCCCTGCGCATCCAAGCGCAACTTCGGCCAGGATGCGGAGGATGCGCGTATCGCCGCCGACCAATACGGCATAGAGACCCGCTTCATCGACCTTACTCCGGTTCGAGAGGCCGAGATGCAGCAGCTCAGCAGCCTTACCGAAGTCACACCCGCGGCGGCCGTCAACATCGCCCCCCGCCTCCGCATGACTACGCTGTACGCGGTGGCTGCCAGCGAGGGAAGGCTGGTTGCCGGCACAGGCAACCGCAGCGAGGCCTACGTGGGCTACTTCACCAAGTGGGGTGACGGCGCCCACGATTTCAATCCCATATCCGATCTTACAGTGACCGAGATATATGAGTTTTTGCGCTATCTTGACGCTCCGGCATGTATAATAGAAAAGGCCCCCTCTGCCGGCCTATTTGACGGGCAGACAGACGAGGCTGATATGGGTCTCAAATACGCAGACCTTGACGAGTACATACTTACCGGGCACACAAACGAAAAGGCAGCCGCAACAATAGAGCGGCTGCACAGAAACAGCCGGCACAAGCGCGACGGCATAGCAAGGTTCAGCAGGTAAAATGATCCCGCCGGTATAATACCGGCGGGATAGTTTTTTCGTTTTACTTTCCCAGTCCCGCCTTTTGCAGCGCGGCTATTGCGTATTTTGCTGCAATTCCCGTAAGCGTACCTGTGATTACGGCGGATATCATGAGCACCGGCAGGTAGCCCAGCACCGCCCGTGATTCCACCACCATGCAGGCCACGGCTATCTGGCCGATATTGTGGGACACCGCGCCGCCTACGCTCACGCCTATTATCCCTACGTCCTTCAGCCTGCTCAGCAAAAGCATGACACAAAGGCTCAGTAAGCCCCCTGCCAGGCTGTAAAGCATTCCGGAAAGTCCGGCGAATAAAAGCCCCGACAGCACAACCTTGGCCAGCATAAGCAGCATCGCGCTTTTCGCCCCCATTAGGTATACAGCGTAAAGCAGCACCGTATTTGCAAGGCCCAGCTTTACCCCCGGTATGCCGGGAGCTACAGGTATAAACCGCTCGAAGTAGCCCAGTACCAGCGCCATTGCGCAAAGCAGGCTGAAACGGGCAATGCTTTTAGTCTTCATGGCTGTTCCCCCGGCGCAAGCTCTACGGAAACCTTGTTTGGCAGGCATATTATCCAGTTGCCCAACGCCCTGCTGCCGGCGTTTTCAGGCGTTACGGTTCCCTGCTCGATGCAGTCCTGGTTCCGGCAGGTGGATTCCTGCATGAACACGCCGCCGTTCTCTATGCATATCACATTTTTGCAGTCCTGCTGCTCTATTATGACTGTTTGGTCTTCGCTAAGCGATATTTCTTTATACAGTTCGTCACCGACGTATATCTTCACCCTATCGCCGCCCTTTAGAGCGCCAAAAAGCAGGTACGCCACAGCGCAAAGCAGCAGCGCCCCGCCTATTATAAGCAGGTCCTTTTTGCCGGTAAGCTTCATAAAAGAGCACCCGTATGCTTTAGAAATTTGCCTTTATGTATTCCGCAACGTCCTTGAGGTTTGTACCGTGGGAGGCCTTTACGAGCACCGTGTCCCCGTCCCTCAAGCAATTATCCAGGGCGCGCATTATATCCTCGCTGGTATCGAAGTGCATGGTCTCGATGCCCGCGCGCTCCGTCTCTTCGCAGGCGTTCTTCATTAGCGGCCCTTTGCCTATCATTATATCCGCACCGCACTCTACGGCCTTTTTGCCCATATTTCTGTGGTATTCAGCGCCCTTTTCACCCAGCTCCAGCATATCGCCCAGTATAAGCACTGTGCGGCCGGAAGCACGGCAGGCTATATTTATGGCGGCAGCCATTGAGGTGGGGTTAGCGTTGAAGCTGTCGTCGAGAAGGGTAAGCCTCTGTGTCTTAATTATCTGCATGCGGCCCTCTACCGGGGCGTAGCTCTCTATGCCCTGCTTTATGAGTTCCGGTTCTATGCCGAGTGTCAGGCCTACTGCCGCGGCGCAGAGGGAGTTCATAACCATGTGTATGCCGGGAGAGGGTATGGTGGCGGTTATGCGGCCGCCGCCGTATACGATATCGAACCTCATGCCCTCCAGGCCCATATCCTTTACGTTTTCGCCGCGAATGTCGTTATCCGCGTTAAGGCCGTAGGTGAGCACGTTCTTGAGCTTGCCGCGCAGTGTGCAGAGCTTATCGTCGTCGCCGTTGACTATGGCGCGCCCGCTTTCGCCTATGTATTTGAATATATCGGATTTTTCCTTCAGTATGCCGTCACGGGTGCCGAAGAATTCTATATGAGCCTCGCCTATATTGGTTATAACGCCTATGGTGGGGCGTACTATATCCGCAAGGGCGGCTATCTCGCCGGGGGTATTGGTACCCATCTCTATCACCGCCACCCGGTGTTCTTGGTTGAGGCGGAGCAGCGTCAGGGGCACGCCGGTATGGTTGTTGAAGCTTCTTTCGTTCTTCAGCGTATTGAACTTCTGGCTCAGCACGTTAGCCACAAGCTCCTTTGTTGTGGTCTTGCCCACGCTGCCGGTTATGCCCACCACGGGTATATCGAATATGGCGCGATAAGCCTTTGCCATGACAAGCAGTGCCTTTACGGTGGAATCCACATATATGACCGGGCAAGTATAGCTCTTTTTGTTTTCCGCAAGCACGGCTATCGCGCCCTTATCAATCGCCTGAGGAATAAAATCGTGACCGTCGAACCTTTCGCCTACTATTGGTACGAAAAGGCAGCCGGGCCGTACCGTCCTGCTGTCTATCGTAGCGTCCTGTATACGCCTGTCTAGCAGTTCCTTTGGGCCGGAATACCTTCCGCCTGTGATGCCTGCTATTTCTCCCAAGGTAAAGCTTATCATTACAAAATTACGTCCTTCCTTATTTATTGTACTTTTCCATCGACAGCTCGATTATCCTCATGCAAAGCTCCGGGTAGCTTATCCCCATGGCCTTCGCCTCCTGGGGAAGATGGCTGGTGGGGGTCATGCCCGGAAGCGTATTCGCCTCCAGACAGTAGAACTTTCTGCCGTCGTATATGAAGTCCATGCGCGCATAGACCTCCAATCCCAGCGCCCTGAATACCCGCAGCGATATATCCTGTACCTCCGCCGTCACCTCCGCCGGAAGCTCCGCAGGGCATACCTCGGTTATAAGGCCGGACTGGTACTTGTGCGCGTAATCGTAAAAGCCGCCCTTGGGTATGACCTCAGCCGGCGGCAGCGCCGTGTCGCCCAGCACGCCGCAGGTTATCTCCCTTCCGTTCACAAAACTTTCTATAAGTATATCGTCCTCGTACTTGAATGCCTCCTCCACGGCGGGCAGTACGTCCGCCCTGTCAAGCACCCGGCGCACGCCTATGCTCGAGCCGCCGGAGCAGGGCTTTACTATACATGGCAGCGGCACATCGGGAAGCGGCTCGCCCCTTTTGAGCATTATACCCTCTGCGGTATTTATCCCCCTGCTTACGAGTATATGCTTGGTCAGTGTCTTATCCATGGCCACGGCGCTCCCCCGGTAGCCCGCGCCGGTGTATTTTATATCCAGCATATCCAGCATAGCCTGCACCATACCGTTTTCTCCCGGTTCGCCGTGCAGCGCCATAAATACTATATCCGCCGCCTTACAAAGCTCTATTACGTTTTTGCCTATTGTGCCGTATGGCCTGCTGAGGCTCTCCTCCCTCAGCCTTGAAAGGTCGGGCACCACGCTTTCTATCACATACGGAGGCAGCGGCGTCTTATCCGCAAAAAAGCTCTCAATATCACCGGGCAGCTCCTCCACGCCGTAAAACAGATCCACGAGCATGGCGTCCTGCCCCTTTTCCCTGAGCGCGTTGCACACCATGGTCCCCGTGGAAAGGGATACCTCCCGCTCCGGGCTCAGTCCCCCGGCCAAAACCAATATCTTCACAAGCGGTCTCCTATCATTTCAAAAAAACAAAACAGCTTGTGATATTATATCATACAAACCGTCCCGTGCGAACCTGTGAAGCGTGTCCCCCCATACTCTATGTGTTTTTTACTACCGTAAAAGCAGCTTTTGCAACAAAGAACGCCTGTCCGTTATTCGAGCAGGCGCTCTTTGCTTTTTTGTCAGTATATCCTGTTCATCTTGCTGTGCAGCTCATACAGGCTATGGTCATAGTTTTCGTTATGCGCGGTGGCGTCCTTTATATCCACATCGACTATGTGGTTGTCGTGTATGCCGAGAGCCCTGTTGCGCACGCCCTCATGTATAAGCTCGACGGCCCTCGCCCCCAGGCGCGTTGCGAGCATTCTGTCTGCGGCAGTAGGCGCGCCGCCACGCTGTATGTAGCTTAGCACTACGGGCTTTATCTCAACATCGGTATGCTCCTGAACAAACTTTGCAAAGTCTGCCGCCTTGCCCGCGCCCTCTGCGATTATCACCATGCTGGTGAACCTGCCCATGAGCTTATTATGCATGAGCTGGCTTGCGGCTTCGCCCCAGTCCCTGGGTGATTCAGGGGTGAGCACTATGTCGGCGGGAGCCGTCATGGCCGACCAGAGTGCAATATCGCCGCATGCCCTGCCCATAACCTCGACTACCGCCACTCGGTCGTGTGAGCGCATGGTATCCCTTATCTTCTCCATCTCGCCCATAACGTTGTTCACAGCGGTATCAAAGCCTATGGTAAAGTCGGTATAACCTATATCGTTATCTATGGTGCCGGGTATCCCCATTACGTTCATGCCCAGCTCCGCAAGTGCCTGCGCGCCGTGGAAGCTGCCATCGCCCCCTATCACTATGAGCGCGTCCATCTCGTATGCCGTCATGAGCTGCATGGCTTTGGCCTGTCCCTCAGGAGTGCGGAAAACCTCGGAGCGGGCCGTGCGCAGTATGGTGCCGCCTCGCTGTATTATGCCGTGAACATCTGAGGACTGGAGCTGCTTCACGCGACCGTCCATCAATCCCTCGTAACCGTGATATACGCCAAGCACGACATCGCCAAAGCTCAAGCCGCGCCTCACCACCGCGCGAATGGCGGCGTTCATGCCGGGGGTATCGCCTCCGCTGGTCAGTACGCCTATTCTCATTACCGACATATCAAGCACCTCCGTCTGTGTGATAAGCATAAAAACTATATTTTGATTATACTACTCATTTATCGCGGCGCACAATCGGCATATATGCCTTTTTGTATTGCAAATCCTTATTTGTTGATATATATTTATACGGTTAGCTAATACCTTTTTTCAACCCTTACTGGAGGTCGCATGTTTAAAAAATACTTTGGCGATATGGGCTTCTGGCGCGTCGCGCTGAAGCTCGCCTTCCCTGTGGCTATGCAAAACCTGCTTACCAGCTCCTTCATTCTGGTAGATACCATAATGGTGGGGCAGCTCGGGGATCTTTCTCTTTCCGCCGTAGGGATGGCAGGCCAGTTCGGCTGGTTTTTGAATATGATAACCTTCGGAATGTGTTCGGGAGCCGCAGTTTTCATATCCCAGTATTGGGGCGCAAAGGACACTGCCGGTATACGCCGCACCTATGGAATAGCTGTGGTCTCAGTATGCCTTATATCCGCGCTGTTTTTCGTAATAGGCCTGCTTTTCCCGGAGGGTGTGGTCAGGATATTCAACCGCGAGCCGGACGTAGTAGAAGCGGGCGCCGCATATCTGCGCATCGCCTGCTGGTCCTACCTTGCCACCGGCGTAAATATGGTATTCTGCATAGTGCTGCGCTCTACCGAGAACGTAAAGCTGCCCATGTATGTGTCTCTCGTCACCACAGTCCTCAACGCATTCATGGACTATGGCCTCATATTCGGCGCGTTCGGTATGCCTGAAATGGGCATACGCGGCGCGGCGCTGGCCACCGTCATATCCGCATGGGCCGGCCCGGTGCTTATACTCGCGGTATCGGCTATACAGCGCAACATGCTCATCTCCCCCATAAAGGAGCTGTTCGGCTTTAATAAGCGTTCCATTGCCGAATACTACGAAAAGGCCACCCCCGTAATAATAAACGAGACCCTGTGGGGCCTCGGAACGCTTCTGTTCAGCGTTATTTTCGCCAACCTCGGCTACCAGTACTACGCTGCCGTAACCATATTCCGCACCTTTGAAAACATCGCTTTCGTATTCTTCATAGGCCTTTGCAACGCCTCCAGCATAATGGTGGGCAAAAACGTGGGCGCAGGCCATATAAAGCGCGCGGTGGAGGATTCCCGCAGGTTCGTGCTGTTCGTCTCCCTTTGCTCGGTACTTACGGGCGTGCTGATAATAATATTCCGCTTCCAGCTTGCCAGCGTCTTCAACCTCAGTGGCAGCATAACCCCGGAGACGCTTAAGCTCACAGCCTCATTGCTCCTTGTTTACGGCATTGAGCTGCCCGTGCGCAACCTGCCATACATACTTATCGTAGGCACATTCCGCCCCGGAGGAGACACCCGGATAGGCATGAAGCTGGATCTGCTATCCCTCTGGCTCTGCTCGGTTCCCCTCACCACTCTCGCGGCCTTCGTGTTCAAGCTGCCATTTATCGCGGTGTTCGCCATAATGTACGCAGCGGAAGACTATCTGAAGGCTATCCTCTGCGTGAGGTACTATTTCACATACAACTGGCTGCGTCCCGTAACAGATCAGGGCATAAAGGGGCTGGAGGAATTCTACGAAAGCAGGCGTAAAAAGCCGGCGGATCAGTAAGCCCATGCATATAAACAGCCTTATCCCACCGTGTACGGTCGTACCGCGGGATAAGGCGATTTTATTATTCTGTTTTTTTCTCCTCCTGAAGCTGCTTTTCCAGCGCCGACTGCCTGGCGAGAATGGCGTTTACCTTGTCGTACAGGGCCTCTATCATTATCTCGGTCTTTAGGTTTACCTTATAGTCGTTTTCAGCTCTGTGGCGGTCCTTTTCCTCCTGACGGTTCTGGCTCATCATAATGAGCGGCGCCTGAATAGCCGCCACGCAGGACAACACCAGATTCAGCAGTATGAAAGGATACGGATCAAACGCTTTCAGCGCCAGCACCGCATTGACGATCATCCAAAGCACAAGAACTCCCGTAAAGGAAAAGATAAATGCCCAGCTTCCGGCGAATTTTGCAATGGTATCCGCCGCGCGCTGTCCTAGCGTATACTTTTCCCTCGCGTTTTCCGGCTTGACCGAGATCTGTCTGCCTGCCAGCAGGCTAAGCACCTCCTCGTCGGTCATGTCGTGCCGAATGTCCTCCAGCACCTCTTTAAGCAGTTTTCTGTTTTCCTTCATTACAGCGATCACTCTTTTCCTTTGATTATATCTTATACATCACCCGATCCCGAAACTCCTGAAGCTTGCCGTCGTTCCAGTTGTCGATTGGCCGGTAGTAGCCTGTGATGCGGCTGTAAACATCGGTATGGGCGCCGCAGACGGGGCATATGGGTTGATTGCCCATAAGATAGCCGTGCTTCTGGCAGATAGAGAACGTGGGAGTAAGGGTAAAGTAGGGCAGCCGGTAATTTTCGGTGATCATGCGCACTATCTCGGCGGCACGCTGCCAGTCGGGCAGCGCCTGCTCCGTAAACACGTGGAACACCGTACCTGAGGTATACATCGTCTGGAACTCCTCCTGAGCGTCCAGCGCCTCGATAAGGTCGTCGGTAAAGCTAACCGGCATATTGGTGCTGTTGGTATAGTACGGCGTGCCGTTCCTCGATGCGGTTATGATGTCTGCATAACGGGCCTTATCCTCCCGCGCCATGCGGTAGGCGGTGGATTCGGCTGGCGTCGCTTCGAGGTTGTAAAGATGCCCTGTGCTTACCTGATAGGACTGTATGCGCCTGAGCATGTGCCTTAGCACCTCCCTGGCAAAGCGGCGGGTACGAAGGTCGGCAAGGCCGGCGCACAGCCATGCGGCGTTAAGTCCCGCCTCGTTCATTCCCACTATGCCAATGGTGGAAAAGTGCCTGTCAAAATTCTGTATATAGCGCTTCGTATAAGGGTACATACCCTCGTTCATGAGCTTTGTTATTATGCTGCGTTTAACTTCGAGTGATCGGGCAGCCAGATCCATAAGCTTGTCCAGCCGCCTGTAAAAGTCATCCTCGTCATCGGAAAGGTATGCAAGGCGGGGCAGATTCAGCGTAACGGCCCCTATGGATCCGCTGTTTTCTCCGCTGCCGAAGAAGCCGCCGGCGCGCCTGCGTAGCAGGGACTTATCCTCAACGTCCCTGAGCATATCCCGGACGTCTGTCTTGCTGAGGCCGCTCTTGTTATAGTTTGCAAAATATGGCGTACCGTACTTTGCCGCCATGCTGAACAGCAGCCGGTTATTGAGCTTATCCGACCAGTCGAAATCCTTGTCTATTGCATAGGTGGGTATAGGGTACGCGAGGCCGCTGCCGTTGGCGTCGCCGTCCGTTATAACCTCCATAAAGGCCCGGTTAACGGTATCCATCTCGGCCTGACAGTCGCCGTAGGTGAAGTCGGCCTCCCTGCCCCCTATTACGGGGTGCTTATCCTTCATATCCTCCGGCACCGTCCAGTCCAGCGTTATGTTGCTGAATGGGGCCTGCGTGCCCCAGCGGCTTGGGGTATTTACGCCGAATACGAAGGTCTCTATGCAGTTCTTTACGTCCTTATAGGGCAAATTGTCGGATTTTACAAAGGGTGCAAGGCAGGTATCGAAGGAGCTGAAGGACTGCGCCCCCGCCCATTCGTTCTGCATGACCCCCAGAAAATTTATCATCTGGTTGCAGAGGGAATAAAGGTGCTTGGGGGGTTTGGAGTCTATCTTGCCCATCACGCCGCCCAGCCCTTCTTTTATCAGCTGCTCAAGGGACCAGCCGGCACAGTAGCCGGTAAGCATGGTAAGGTCATGGAGGTGCATTTCGCCGCTTCGGTGGGCGGCGGATATCTCGGCGTCGTATATTTCGGAAAGCCAATAATTGGCCGTTATCGCGCCGCTGTTGGAGAGTATCAGCCCACCAACGGAATAGGAGGCAGTGGCGTTTTCCCGCATACGGAGATTTTTTTCATGGACGTAATTGTTTACCGTTTCCTTATAGTCCAGTATTGTAGACTTGAGGTTGCGAAGCTTTTCGCGCTCCCTTCGGTAGAGTATGTACGCCTTTGCAACGTCGGAGTGCCCCGACTGTATAAGTACCTGTTCGGCGCTGTCCTGTATGGCCTCCACGCTTATGAGGTCGTCCTTTATCTTATCCTCAAAGTCCGCAGTGACCTTCAGCGCGATGAAGTCTATATCGTTGGGATCGCAGGGCTTGTTCAGAGCGCCGAATGCCTTGGCTATCGCCCCGCTTATCTTGGCTATATCGAATTCGGCTACACTGCCGTCCCGCTTTATCACCTTATACATCCGGCTTCCCCCTGAATCCCGTTGAATTTATATTACTATACTATATTTCGTGCTGTCATTGCAAGGACTCGCACAATATATTGTTATGTTTCATATCTCATGGCATGGTCATAAATTTTTATAATTGCGGGGTGGCCTTTGTGGTATAATTCAAGCATGAATGGAAGTATTTTTTCGGATATTATAGCTGTACTGTATCTCGCGGCATTCATCGCTGCGGGGCAGCTGTTGTCCCGTTGGGTATTCTGCCGCAGCCCTAGGGTAGTGCGTATCACTCTGGGCGCCGCTTTGAGCCTCCTTATGCTCATGTGGCTGCCGGCGCTTTTTTCCTTCGGGCTGGGTTTTACGCTGCTTTCGCAGCTGCTGGCTTTAGCCGTTGCTGCCGCCACAGGCTTCATCTCTGCAAAGAAGGCCGTAAAGCCGCTTATGGCTGTGCGCGAGCCTGAGCTCAGGCCATATCTCTGCTGCGTGATACCAACCGTATTACTGCTGTGCGGGCTGACGCTGTCCCATACCCTGCCTCATATGCCGGACGGCGGCCTCGGCTCGGGCCAGTGTACATACGGCGATATGTGCATGCATCTGGGCATAATCTCCTCCATAACCCGGCAGGGCTTCTTCCCGCCGGAATACTCCATAATGGCGGGGCAGCCCATGAGCTACCCATTTCTGTGCGACAGCGTATCCTCCACCTTCTACACCCTCGGCGCGTCGCTGAGGCTCAGCTACATACTTCCCATGATACCGGCATTTTTCTCGGTAGCATCCGGGGTATACCTGTTCTTTGAGGACTGGTTCAAGCGGGCGGACAAGGCTGTATTGGCATTCGTGCTGTTTTTCATAGGCGGCGGCTTTGGCTTTGCCTACTTCATGGACGGGCTGAGGGTCGATCCCTACAACTTTACCCGCATATTTACCGAGTTTTATGAGACGCCCACAAACCTGGTGGGTGAAAACGTGCGCTGGGTAAACGTGATAGCTGATATGCTGGTTCCCCAGAGGGCTACGCTGTTCGGCTGGAGCGTACTTTTCCCCTGCCTGTACCTGCTGCGCCGGGCGGCGTTCGATAATGACGCCGGCCTGTTCCTTCCGCTTGGAATAATGGGCGGCTGCCTGCCGCTTATACATACCCACTCGTTTTTGGCCCTCGGCCTTGTCAGCATACCGTGGTTTCTCAGGGCCGTATATAAGAATAACAGCATAACAAAGTTCGCTTTGTACGGCGTCATCGCGGTAGCGCTGGCAGCGCCCCAGCTTCTCTGCTTCACCTTCCGTCAGGCGGGCAGCTTTCTCACAGTCAACCTCAACTGGGCGAACGACACGGATACCTTTCTCTGGTTTTATGTCAAGAACCTCGGGCTTATATTCATACTGCTGCCCGTGGCGTTCATCGCCGCAAAGAAGGAGGATAAGGAGACGTGGCTGGGCGTGCTGCTTCTATGGGTACTCTCCGAGATAATACAGTTCCAGCCCAACCCATACGACAATAACAAGCTGCTGTTTATATGGTTCGCCTTCTGCTGCGGCCTCGTCTCCTCTCTGCTCGTTGAGATATACGCAAGGCTCTCTGAGATTAAAGGCCGGCGGCTGCTTGCCGGTATAGTGGTAACAGCCATGACGCTATCCGGAGTGCTTACGCTTGGCCGTGAGGCGGTAAGCCAATATGAGCTTTTCCCAAAGGGTGAGATAGAAGCGGCGGAGTTCATCGACAAAAACCTTCCTGCGGACTGTATAATACTGACCGACGTTCACCACAACAATGCCGTAGCAGCCCTCACCGGGCGCAATATCGTCTGCGGCTCATCCGCCTACCTCTATTACCACGGCTTTGACACATACGGCCGCGAGCAGGACGTAGCCGCTATGTTTGAAAATCCTAAAAACTCCGGAGAATTGTTTGAAAAATACGGCGTAGACTATATCTACATAGGCATAAACGAGCGCTGCAATTACAGCATATCACCTGAAAGCTTCGAAAACCTTGAAAAGGTCTTTTCAAACGGCACTGCGACATTGTACAGATACAGCCAATAGCAAATGAATAACGGCGCTGCTTATGGGGCAGCGCCGTTATTGTGAGATTAAAAGGGTTTTTCTTTTTTAGCCCGCATAAGCCAGCTCTTCGAACCACTCGCTTTCGGGTATGCCGTCTATCTTCCATGTGAGATAGTCGTACTCATCTTCAGAGGCTTGGATGGTTATCTTTGAGGTGGTGCCGTCCTCTGCCATGAGATCCGCGTAGCTTTGCATATCGGTGCCCATTATGAGGAATTTTTCGCCCTTCTTGCCCTCGGCGGTGCTGCCGTCGCCCAATTTGAGCTTCAGGCCGTCGCGGCTGAGCTTGAGGGCGGAATAGTCCCACGCCTCGGAGAAGTTCGGGTATACTACGGTGTAATCGCTGCTGCGCACGAAGGCAAAGTCGTCGCCGGAATCGCCGGTAGAGAGCATAAAGTCGCAGGCAGCACCGTGAGTACCCAAAATGTCTATGGTAGTCTCTACGCTTACGCCGCCGTTACCGTAAACGCTCTGCACCGTGCCGGTGATGAACGCCTTCTTTAACTCCCCGTTATGCACGCGGTATACGAAGGTGACGTAATCGTCGGAGGCCGCGTCGCCGGTGACGTAAAGCTCAGTGTAGCCGTCGCCAACGACGGTATCGCCCACGTGTACGCAGCTTTCGTCAAGGCCGAGTGGGCCCAGTTCATCGGCGCTTTCCTTGCCGTTTATATTGAATTTTACGGTCACATTGTCGTCCTTATCCTGAACCACGGTGAATTTGACGGAATCGGCCTTGCCGTCGGCGGAGAGGGAGTCCTCGCTGTTAAGCTTTACATCCTTCCACTGGTATATACCCAGCTCATTTTCGTTTACGGCTGCTGTTACGCAGTACTTGAACTGGCCGGCAGTATCGCACTTTTCAAGGGTGAATACCATTCCGCCCAAGCGCTCGCCGCTGCCTAAATAAAGCCCGGTGCTCACCTTTACGGCGCTGCCGTCAGGTGTGATGCCATCTATCCTGGCTATTGTATCGCCCATATCGGATGGAGCGAGCCTGTAAGCCTTTGCGGAATCGTCAAAGGTCACGGACTCGGCGAAGGAAACGGCTATCTGGGGAATGCTGCGTTCGCCGCCGAAGGCAGCGGCAGCGTAATCTTCCATTGTGGAAGCGGGCACTGTCACATATCCCTGTTCGTCGGTGGTGACGGTAGGCTCGGCAGTTTCCGGCTCTATGCTCATGCCCCAGTTCACGCCGGTAAGATACAGCACAGACCATATGAGGTCTTCGCTCTTGGCGTCGTATTTGGTGTCGCTGTCTATGCCTATGGAGCGAACTATGGAGTCCATTATGGGCAGCATGGCGTTTATATTTTTGCCGTCTTCCTCGGATATAAACTCGCCGGTGTCATCTGTTTCGGTGGACGCAGTCTGGCCGCCCTCGGTACCGGGAGTTACGGGATCCATGGCGGTCTCCTTGGGCGCGCAGGCCGAGGCACACAGCATTACGGCAATTATTACAGCTAAAAGCTTTTTCATTGTTTCCTCCTTAACAAAAACAAAAGATGAAGGGGACACCTTCATCTTGCATTATAACACCCAAAACAGCGGCAGTGTTTTAATAATCCGTTAAGAGTTGGGCAGCTTTTCTATCGCCTTTTTGAACTGCACCGAGAACAGTATGGCGGTGAAGGTAACGGCGATAAGATCCGCGGCGGGCTCCGCCAAATATACCGCCATGGCCTTATCCGCCGGGAACAGGGCGGGCATGAGGTATATAAGGGGCAGGAGCAGCACGAATTTTCGCACCACCGCAACCGCTATGGAGGACCTTGCGCTGCCTATGGCGGTAAAGGTCATCTGGCAGGCTACCTGTATGCCGAACATGAACATCACCGCGAAGTAGCGCCGCATCGCCGCCTGTGTAAATGCCGCAAGCTCCGCGTTTGGGGTGAAAAGGCCCGTAAAGGCTTGCGGGAACAGCATTATTATGAGCCACAGCGCCCCGGCATATATCAGGCTGGATCTTAGCAGCAGCTTGAAAGCGCCGCGTACCCGCCCTGCATCCTTTGCGCCGTAGTTGTAGCTCACGATGGGCTGTGCGCCCTGGCCCAGGCCCTGAAGGGGCAGCATGGCGAACATATTGATGCTGGAGAGTATAGTCATGGCTCCCACAGCTATGTCGCCGCCGTATTTAAGCAGCGACGTATTAAAGCTTACGGATATTATGCTTTCGCTGGACTGCATTATGAAGGCCGCGAGGCCCAACGCGAGGCAGGGAAGTATGACCCCGGCCTCAAGGCGCATATTTTCCTTTTTGAGCCGCAGTATGGTTTTTTCGCCCCTAAGAAAGAGCAGCACCCATAAGCAGGATATGCACTGGGAAATGACCGTGGCCAGCGCCGCGCCCCGCACCCCCATATCAAGGCCGAATATGAACACGGGGTCAAGGATTATATTGGATATGGCACCTATCAACACGGTGTACATGCCGGTCTTGGAAAAGCCCTGGGCGGTTATGAATGCGTTCATGCCGAGGGTGAGCTGCACGAATATCGTCCCGAGGGCGTATATGTCCATGTACCCTGCGGCAAAGTCTATGGTATCCGGGCTCGCACCAAAGGCGAGAAGCAGGTCCCTATCCCATATCAGGAGCGCCGAGGTGAGCATAGCTGATATTATTATCTGCAATATAAAGCAGTTGCCGAGTATGCGCTCTGCGGCGCTGTTGTCGCCGCGGCCCATGGCGATGGATGCCCTGGGAGCGCCGCCCATGGATACGAGGGCCGCGAAGGCGGACACCACCATTATGATGGGCATGCACACGCCCAGGCCGGTCAGCGCGAGAGAGCCGCCCTCCGGCATGTGGCCTATATATATCCTGTCTACGATATTGTAGAGCATGTTGATTATTTGGGCTACTACGGAGGGTACCGCAAGTTTAAAAAGCAGCTTGCCCAGAGGCTCCGTGCCGAGGTATTGATTGTTCTTTTCCATAGTTCAGTTCTCTTTTTCTCTTTAAATACACAAATAATTATATTCCCAAGTCTGCCGCTGTCAAATAAAGTTCCAATTTGGGAGCATCGAAAAAGCCCGTAATACGGCGCTTTTTTAAGTGTGTACAGAGTCTGTCCACACAACTTTCACAATTAATGAATTGTTAATTTGATTTAAAGCGCATTACGTATTACAATGCAAGATAAGCCATATATGGCATAATGAGGAGTAGAGTGCGATGGAAAGCATACCCGCCGAGAAGAAAACGACCGGGCAGAAGCCCATAATTGACCTTCGCAGCGTTACCAAGGTATACCGGGTTGGAAGCGTTGACGTCCATGCCCTGAGGGGAATAGACCTGCAGATAATGCCCGGGGAATTCTGCTGCATAATAGGCCGAAGCGGCAGCGGCAAATCCACCCTTTTGAACATGCTGGCGGGGCTTGAGCCCGTGACCAGCGGCGAGGTCGTCATAAACGGCAAACACCTTGAAAGAATGAACCAGTCCGAGCTTATACTTTTCCGGCAGAAGTACGTGGGCTTCATATTCCAGTCCTTCAACCTCATGCCTTACTACACTGCCCTTGAAAACGTGGCGTTTCCGCTGTCGTTTCGTGGGGTGCCCTACGATAAGCGCATGAGGCTGGCAAAGAAGGCGCTGAAGGACGTAGGCCTTGAAAGCCACATGAACCACATGCCGGGGCAGATGTCCGGCGGACAGCAGCAGCGCGTCGGCATAGCGCGGGCGCTGGTTACAGACCCGGACATAATATTCGCCGATGAGCCTACCGGCAACCTTGACTCCAAAACGTCGGACGATGTAATGCACAGCATGTGCGATACGGTAAAGAGCCACGGCAAGACCTTCATAATGGTCACCCACGACCCCAATATGGCGGCATATGCGGACAAGGTAATAAACATACTTGACGGCCGCATAACGGATATATACTTCAATCGCCACGAAACCGTAGGCGACAAGGCCGAGATCAGTGAAGAAATAAAGAAGGAAGCTTAATACGGAGGAGAAATAAATAATGAAGCGCGTTATTACTATAATACTTGCCATGGCTATGGCGCTTTCAATATGCTCGGTTGCGTATGCGGAGAATGGGGAAAGCAATAAGCCTTCCGTCACATACCCTGCAGCCACGCCAGATTCAAATAACTGTTCTATTACAGCAAAAGCGAATGGCCGTGCTTTCCAGGAGAACGCAGGTTCCGTCAATATGACCATAGATATCGTGAATAACAGCGAGTATGACGTTATTCTTGCCGCAGTACAGCCAAGCGAAGGCTGCATAATATCTGCCTCCGGAAATGATACCATACCTAAAAAAAGCACAAAGGCCGTAAATATAACGGCAACGCTTGCGTCGTCAGGCAATGCGGCCGGTACTCTCACGCTCCTTTTTAACGTGCCATACGGTGACAGCAGCAATCCTTCATACGGGCTGGTTATAGCTTCCTGCAGCGATTTCTCCATCGTCCGCGCCCCTTCCGCTACCGAAGCGCCCAAGAAGGAGGACAGCGAGTTCCGTATCCGCACATCCAGCGTTGACAGCAACGGCGTGTGCGTGCTTACGCCTTCAGGCGATTACGGCGACCAGCTGGAGGTGCGGCTGCCCCTTACCTGCACCAACGGCTATGTGTATGACCTCAAGGTAACGCCGGTACTCAGCAACGACATAGAGAAGTTCCCCTTCGATATAGATCTGGTAGACTATACCCTTTCATACCCCGGTTCCATAGGCAGGGGGCAGGTGGTGGAGTTCCTGTATCATCTGCGTCTGAGCAAGAAGGCTACCGTAGGCGTAAAGCAGGTGGATTTCAACGTCACCTACCGCAATGACGAGGGCGACCTCAAGAGCGGCACGGTGAGCCTTTTTGTAAACGTCCGCAAGGGTCTGTCGCCCACCAGCGACAAGGATACCACCACCTCGGTGCCGAAGCTTATAATCGAAAGCTACAAGCTCAGCTCGGACAAGATTTACGCGGGCGAGACCTTCGATCTGGAGTTCACCATAAAGAATACATCCGACAGCACCAACCTGCAAAACGTGCAGATACACATAAAGGACGCGGGCGAAACGGCGACCATAGTTCCCGCCAGCGGTGGCAGCAATACGCTGTATATATCCAAAATAGGCAAGGGTCAAAGCAGCAGCCAGAAGGTATCCCTCCAGACCGCGCCCGACGCGACGGCAAAGGCATATACCCTCAATGTGGATTTCAGCTATGAATCCGCCAGCACCAACGCGGCCCATACCGCCAACGAGACTATAGCCGTGCCCATACTGCAAAAGATCAGGCTGAAGTGCGACGAGCCTACGGTATATGACGATGTGTCCTATCTGGATTCAAGTACCAGCATGTCCATCAAAATGTACAACATGGGCCGCTCCAGCATTTATAACTGTATCGTCGACGTGGAGGGAAATGGCCTCAAGCTTGAAGAGAGCTACTTCGGCGGCACCCTCAGCGCCGGCTCCACCCTTGCGGCAGATATATCCGTAATACCGTCTGAGGCAGGGGATATACAGGGCACCGTAGTAATATCCTACGAGGATGTATACGGCGAGCCCGGCGAGGAGCGGCTCCCCTTCACGCTCCACGTGGAGGACCCCAATGCCGGTATGGAAAACATGGAAGGCATGGAGGGCATGGGAGGCGAAGGCATGGAAGGCGGCATGACAGACCCCGGCATGGAGGGCGGCTCCAAGGGCTTCCCCTGGTGGGGCTGGGTTATAGGCGCGGGCGCGTTGGGCGGAGGCGGCTTCTTCGGCTTCAAGAAGCTCAAAAAGCGCAGGGCGCGCAGCCTGGAGGACGATGTTTAAATGCGTTTTACCGATATTTTAAGGACCGCCTTCATGAACCTGTGGCGGAGAAAGCTTAGAGCCGTGCTCACTGTGCTGGGCATGGTCATCGGTGTTTCCTCTATAGTCGTCATGATGAGCCTTGGCATAGGCATAAAAAAATCCACAATGGAGAGCTATGCCAGCATGGGCAGCCTTACAAATATTACCGTCAGCCGCTGGAGCTATAAGGAATCCGCCACGGGCGGCACCAACACCGAGAAAAAGCTGGACAAAACGGCGGTCGAAACTATCAAAAAGATACCCGGCGTAAAAGCCGTTATGCCCCAGATACAGACCTACGGCATACTTAAAAGCGGCAAATGGATGGCCGATTGCAGCATACTGGCTATAGACAGCTCCGTAGCGGAGGAGTTCGGTTTGGAGCTTTCGGAGGGCCGCTACCCCAAGTACAAGCGCGGCAGCTCCAGCTATGAGATGGTGCTCAGCCAGGATGTGCTGAACTGGTTTTACGACCCCAATACCGGCAAGCAGGCGGTGGACCGCGACGGCAATCCCAAGGTCACAATGGAGTCAAAATTCCAGCTCACCTTCGACTATAACAACGTTTACAACAATAATAATCCGGTTTTGCCGGGCGACGGCGATAGCCAGCCGGCCCCCGGCAAGACCTACCGCGTAGACCCCATAGGCATCGTATCCCCAAGCAACAACGAGTTTTCGTGGTACTGCCTTATGGATATAGAGGCGGTGCAGAAGCTCGCCAAGGAAAACAGCGACTACATGCAGCTTGACACCAAGAATTACAACCGTGTCATGGTAAAATGCGAGAACACGGATGTCGTCTCCGAGGTCAAGGCCGCCATAGACGATATGGGATACGGCACCAGTTCCCTTCAGGACGCACTTGAGCAGGCCGAAAAGCAGATGCAGCAGATACAGTACCTGCTGGGCGCCATAGGCGGCGTATCGCTGCTGGTCGCAGCCATAGGCATAATGAACACCATGATGATGAGCATATACGAGCGCACCAAGGAGATAGGCATAATAAAGGTGCTGGGCTGCCGTATGGACAACATAGCGGAGCTGTTTCTCACCGAGGCTGCCTATATAGGCTTCTTCGGCGGCGCTGCGGGCTTGGGCATAAGCTATGGTCTTTCAGCAGTAATAAATCACTTTGTGGGCGAGAGCGGATTCAAGAGCATAATACCCTTTTATCTTGCGGTAGGCGCAGTGCTCTTCTCTGTGACTGTGGCGATGCTCTCCGGCCTTTATCCGGCCATCAGGGCAATGCGGCTGAGCCCACTCAATGCAATAAGAAACGAGTAAAGGAGAAATCTTATGAAAAGCGTAAAGCCGGGCAGAGGGCCTTCCGGGATGAAATTTATTGGCTCTGTATTCTCAATAGTATTCGGCATATTCTGGACGATAATGGCGGCCAGCATGGGCGCGCCGGCGTTTTTCCCCATATTCGGCGTAATTTTCATAATAATGGGCATAGTGCAGGCTGCCTACAACTACAGGAACGCCACCGGTAAAAACCGCTACTCTTCCTTCGACATAACCGATGAAGGAGAGGAGCCTGACCCGCTCGAGCAGCGCTTTGGCGGCACCGAATACCGTGACGATACTGCGCAAAAGAGCAGCTTTACCACCTCATCCTTCTGCCCCTACTGCGGCAAGGGTGTGGACGGCGGCTTTGAGTATTGCCCGAAGTGCGGCAAGAGACTGCCCAAATAGCAGCCTCGACAGCTTACAGAGATAATATTTGAATCAGACTGAGCAGACCCGCAGTATAGCTGCGGGTCTGCTGTTTTTTTACTTGCGGTGCGCCTGTATGGCGCGGTCGATGAAATTCCCGGTGCCTTCGCCTCCGGCAAGGTCTATATTGTCGTTTATTTCCCCGCCGCCGGAAAACATCCTGCCAAGGCCGCCCAATATACTATCAGAGCACTTGTAAAAATGCTCGGTTATGTAACCCTGAAGCTTGTTTACGAGCTGCTGTGCCGCATCTCCTGCAGGATCGGTATCCTTTATTGCGCCGAACTCCGCCATTATATCCATGAGCCCCTGATTCAACTCCTCCCGCTTTGCATCGTCACGTTCTTTATCCTTCTCCTGAAACTCCCTGTACTCCGCAGTATTGCCGTAGGCTTCCTTTGCCTTTCTCGCGTACTCATCTATTCTGGACGTATCGAATGCCTTAAAACTCAAATTTCTCACTCCTATCGCTTTTATTCCACGGGCGAAGTCGATCAGATTGTCAAGATGCTCCCGCTTCAGCTCAAGCAGCTTTATCTGCTGTTCAAGAGCTTTCCGTCTGTCGAAGCCCGAGCTGTTCATGATACTCTTTATCTCCTTCAGAGAAAATTCCAGTTCGCGGAAAAGCAGTATAGCCTGAAGCCGCTCCAGAGCCGTATCGTCATACAGCCTGTACCCGGCCCCCGTCACCTCGGTGGGCTTCAGCAGCCCTATAGTGTCGTAATAATGCAGCGTGCGCACGCTCACACCGGCCAAATTGCTTACTTCCTTTACCGTTTTCATCTTCTCCACACCTCCCGTGCGAATACAGCATAACGCATTACGCAGCGTCATGGTCAATAGCAAAAAATAAAAAACCGGGCAAAATTTTTTGCCCGGTTTTTTATCCGTCAATTACAGCCCCAGCACTTCCCTGTAAGCATATACCCCGGGCTTTTTGCCCTGAAGGAACAGTATCCCATCCAGCGCGCCCTTGGCAAAGGTGCCGAAATCATACGACCTGTGGGTTATCTCTATGCGCTCTCCCTCCATGCCGAATATGAGGGTATGTGTGCTGGAGATGTCCCCCGCCCTTACGGAATGGTAGCCGATATGATCCTTTTCGCGCAGTCCCCTGCCCTTGCGTCCGTAATCCGCAACATCTGCAAGCTTTTCACCGCGGACGCCTGCGATGATCTCCCCCAGCTCCTTTGAGGTGCCGCTGGGAGCATCCAGCTTCTTGTTATCGTGCATTTCGATTATCTCGATATCAGATTCGCCGCCTATGGACTCTGTGAGCATACGCGCTATCTCGTATACCAGATTAACGGCCTTTGACGTGTTGTGGGCGATGAGTATGGGGATGGCTTTGGCGCACTCCTCAAGCTCAGCCATCTGCTCCTCTGTAAAGCCGGTAGTGCCCAGCATAAGGGGTTTTCTGTACTTTACACAAGCCCGTGCCACTTCCATGGCGCCCTCAGTGGTGGAAAAATCAACTACGCCGTCGCTCATGGCAACTACCTTTTCCACGTCGTCATAGGTGTTTGCGCCTACGAAGTCTGTCTTTGCGGCAACGCTCATGTCACAGCCTATGTAGTCCCTGCCCTTGGGGCCTATGCCGCCCACAATCTCAAAATCGCCGGACCGCTTCAGCGCTTCTCTAGTCACAAGCTTGCCCATTTTTCCCCTCGGCGCACTTATCGCCAGCTTCATAAACTCATACCCTCCGTTTTTATTTTTTATACTACTTCTATCGCATGCTCTCCCTTGGCCTTTATGCAGCCTATTATGGCAGCATCAGGCGTATGAGCCTTTATATCGTCCAAAAGCCTGTGGGCCTGATTTTCCGGCAGGCTTATAAGCAGGCCGCCGGAGGTCTGCGGGTCAAACAGTATATCGGACACCGCTCTGTTTACCGTCTCGCATATGCTTACCTTGTCCTCTATGAATTCCCTGTTGCGATATGCGCCCGCAGGAATTATGCCCATGTTGGCAAATTCCAGCGCGCCGGGAAGTATAGGTACCGCGTCCGCCTTTATCTCGGCAGTAAAGCCGCTGCCCTCAGCCATCTCCCGGACGTGGCCCATAAGGCCGAAGCCGGTTATATCAGTGCAGGAATTCACCTCATATTTCAGCATGGATTGCTGCGCCTTTGCGTTGAGGGCGGTCATGGCAGCTATAAGGGACTTTTCGTACTCTCCCGAAAGGAGCTGTGCCTTTGCGGCGGTAGTGAGCACTCCACTGCCTATAGCCTTTGTAAGTATGAGAAGATCGCCCTCCTTTGCTGAGGAGTTGGAAAGCACCTTATCTGGTCTTACAAATCCTGTCACGGCAAGCCCGTATTTCGGCTCCGGGTCCTCTATGGTATGGCCGCCGCAGAGTATGGCGCCCGCTTCCAGCACCTTATCGGCGCCGCCCGCAAGTATTGCCTTTATGGCGTCCTGAGGCAGCTTCTTTGACGGAAAGCAGAACAGGTTGAGCGCCAGCTTGGGCGAACCTCCCATAGCGTATATGTCGCTTAGGGCATTTGCCGCCGCCACCTGTCCGAAGGTGTACGGGTCGTCCACCATAGGCGGGAAAAAGTCCACGGTCTGTATTATGGCCGTGTCGTCGTTTATCTTATATACCGCCGCATCGTCAGCCGTATCAAAGCCGACTATAAGCTTCGGGTCGGAATTTTTCGGAAGAGTGGAAAGCATCGCGTCCAGTACCCCCGGACCTATCTTAGCCGCTCACCCCCCGCAGGAGGTCATAGTAGTCAAGCGCACGTCGTTGGACATTATTTAGTACGGTTCCTTTCGCATTCTAATAGCATTATACACCAATATGGTATATTCCAACAAATATAATTATAAAATGCGCGAAACAATAAAAGGCCCCGCATATGGGGCCTTTTGTTGCAGTCGGGGATAACTGAAATTCAGTTGGGTGGGGAAAAACGTTAAATGGCACTTGTTTTTTCTTGTAATTTATTATAATATAAAATACAGCATAAGTAAAATGAATGTTTCTATAAAGTAGTATGAGCATTTTTCATTTCTAAAAGGAACGGAACATCAGGTATGGATATAAAAAAACTTGAAGTCCTTCTGAAAGTCATAGAGACCAAGAGCCTTACCGCCGCCGGAAACCAGCTTGGCTTCACCCAATCCGGCGTCAGCCACCTTATCAAAACCATAGAGGACGAATTCGGCTTCCCGGTGCTGATACGCGGCAAGGGCGGAGTGCGGCTGACCGAAAACGGCCGGGCGCTGCTGCCTGCCATACGGGAGATACTAAATGCCAACGACCATATGGACCAGATAGTTGCCAACATCCGCGGTATGAGCTTCGGCAGGCTTCGCATAGGCACTTTTGCCAGCGCGTCTGTGCTGTGGCTCCCAAAGATAATAGAAGAATTCAGCCATGACTACCCCGGTATACAGATAGAAATAATCGTAGGAGGCAACGACTCCCTTATAAGCCAACTTGACGAATCCTGCATCGACTTCGCCATAATGAGCAACCCGCCTCAGGGCTATGAGTGGATACAACTTGCCTCAGACCGCATGCTCGTGCTGCTTCCCCCCGGACACAGACTGGTAGACAAGGACAGAGTTACCCTCGACGAGATTGATGACGATCCCTTCATACTCTCCAACGAGGGCTTTGACTACGATGTTTCACAGATAATCAAAGGCAGCGGTATAACTCCCCGCCTCTCATTTTCCACCATGGAAAACCGCGGCATAATCGCCATGATACAGCACGGTCTCGGCGTGACCGTGATGCCGGAAATGGTGTTGGACAGTCTTGAATCCAACGTAATCACCAAAGAGCTTGCTCCCTGTGAATACCGTCACATGGGTATAATAGTAAAATCCGTCCATACCGCATCGCTGGCGGCCAAGACCTTTATCTCCTACGCTAAGCGCATAATAAGCGAGCTTGGCACATACCCGCCGATAGATGGAGAATTAAACGCATAAAAAACAGCCTGCGGTATTGCAGGCTATAGTCTGTCAAAAAACCCCGGGGTTGATAAGGGGCCGCAGCCCCTTATGTTCAATCCGGCTCTGA